>VAOY01014250.1_pt1 | contig 26712 bp, 19 predicted proteins | sample 3393881 | NCBI WGS metagenome assembly VAOY01 (sample SAMN08290430, study PRJNA428436) | hydrothermal vent metagenome | isolation source: Deep-sea hydrothermal vent chimney | place: Indian Ocean: Southwest Indian Ridge
ACAAACTCGAGAAACCCTTATTTTTGCGATGGAAATGATAAAATTTTTGACCTTAAAAAGATAGGTCAATTGCATAAAATTATGACATCAATCAAATTTTAACGTTTTGTTGGTTATTTTTTGTCAGCCATTGTGTTTTTTTAAGTCATTCGATTTAACATAGTTGTTTTTTACAGCACAGCTGACTAGTATCCGTTTTATTTTTACAGGCTAATAAAAATGAAAAACATCCCGCTTCTTTTAACGTTGTGCCTTTTAGCGACTGCTTGTGATAGGGAAAGTATAGAAGAGGCAAGTGTATCTGCAACCTGTAAAAATAATGACCATTGCTTATTTGCTGATAAAACTGAAATTTGGCTATCAGCACCTAACATTTCTCCTGAAACCCCATTTACAATTAATTTAAAGCTTCCTGAAGGGGCAAGTATCAATTCAGCAAAACTTGAAGGCGTGACTATGTACATGGGTTACATACCTTTGCAGTTTAAAAAGGGCGCCAATTACTGGCATGCAGATACCATGGTTGGTTTATGCTCAGAAAAAGTAATGACTTGGAAAATGACTGTATCTTATACAGGGGCGGATGATCAAACACACAGCTTATTATATTACTTTGACTCTCGTTATTAATAAAAACTCCTTTAAAAGCTAGCACTTAGAAATTTCTTTCCACTGTCTATAGCCGCACTTAAAAGTTTCATCAGTCTTTTTCAACAAAAAACGTTAAAAGTTGGAACTTATTACAATATTCATCCCCTAATAATGCATTCGTAAGCTAACTTTATCTATTTAGTTAGTTTTTGTGAATAACTATGGTTAGCAGATTTATTGACCTATTACGGTTTTTATAATGATGTGTGATCAACTTGTAAAAATTTCATATATAGGAATATTTGCTGAGCAATTACATTTGATTACAAAGTGAATACAAATAGTATCATTGGTGTTTTTTTTGTATCGTACCTTTTTTATCTTTATGTAATGTAAGTGTTTTTTATTGTTAACATTGATACATCGTGAAACGTTATTACCCCCATTGGGTACTTAAAAATTAAACTGTATTTTATTTGTTCTCTCATTCAGTTTTCGTTCAGTTAAACCCGCCTAAGTTGCCCTCCGCTGACTCGTGATTCTAATAATAACGAGCGCTACCTAAATAAAGGTAAATTTCCAACAAGTAGGGTTTTCACATGAAAAAATCAATTCTTGGTTTAGCTGTTGTTTCAGCTATCCCAATGTTCTCAAGCATGCAAGCTTTAGCTGCTGATGACGCAGCTGAGTCAATCGAAAAGATTCAAGTTACTGGTTCACGCATCAAGCGTTCTGATATGGAAAACGCTAGCCCAGTAACAATTATTGGCGCTGATGACATTAAAGCAATGGGTGCAACAAGCATCGATAGCGTATTACAAAAAATGACTGCCACTGGCGGCGCGATGACTAACCCTGGTATCAATAATGGTTCAGGCGGTAACGCACGTATCGATTTACGTGGTTTAGGTTCTAGTCGTACATTAGTACTTGTAAACGGTCGTCGTATGATCGCTTCTGGTACAGGCGCAGCATCGACTGTTGACTTAAATACTATCCCAGTTTCAATGATCCGTTCTGTTGAAGTACTTAAAGATGGCGCATCAGCTGTATACGGTACTGACGCAGTAGCAGGTGTTGTAAATATTATCCTTAAAGATGATTTCGAAGGCCTAGACATGAACGCAAATACTGCGATCACTGGCGAAGGCGATGCTACAGAAAACTCAATTGACTTCACTGTAGGTACATCTTTCGACAAAGGTAATATCGTAATCGGTATGCAGTACACTGACCGTGGTAAAGCTTCTCAAGCAGACCGCGACTTTTCTGAGTGTCCTCTAGCTGAAGGTAGCAATGGCCTATACTGTACTGGTTCTTCATACAATGAAGGCGGTCACATTTGGAATGGTAATGGTGAACAAGGCCTAACAGTTAATGCAAATGGTGAAGATACACCAGTTTCTTTAATTAACGACAATGGTTTATCTGGTCTTGGTGGTGATTATCACCGTTATGGCAATGCTGATGCCTACAACTACTCACCATCTAGCTACCTTTACACGCCAATGGAGCGTTTAAACCTTACAGGTATCGCGACATACGAATTATCTGACGATACGTCGTTATTCACTGAATTTACATACACTAAGCGTTGGTCAGAGCAACAAATGGCTCCACAACCAGTATGGTTCGATTTCGAATACACTGAAAATATGGGTAATGCACTTCTTAGCCAAAGCTATGATGAGCGTGTTGATCTTGATGGCGACGGCTACCTAGATAAAAATGCTGATGGCAGCTACGTAACTCAAGAAAGAAATTACCAGTACGGTGACATGATTTCGTACGGTCGTCGTATGTCTGACACAGGTGACCGTTACTTCGAACAATCTGTTGACACTGTACGTGCAGTTGTTGGCGCACAAGGTTTCATCGGTGACTACTCTTGGGACGTTTCAGCTAACTTCGGTCGTAACGACTCAGTAGATAAGCTAAGCAACCTTCATAACATGGGTGCTATCCAAGACCAGATCACAGCTGGTACATTCAACCCTATTGATCAAGCTGCATGGGTTTCTGATGACTTCCGTAAGAATGTTTACACAGAAGTAAACAACGGTGGTAGCCAGTTATTCATCCTAGCTGCATCTGTTTCAGGCGAAATGTTCGAAATGCCAGCTGGTTATGCTGCATTCGCAGCAGGTATTGAGCGTCGTCAAGAGAAAGCATGGTACACACCAGATTCTCTAACAGCACAAGGTTTGGCAAATGATCCTCCAGTTGAGCCAACAGCAGGTGGCTTTGACGTAAACGAAGCATATGTTGAGTTCGCATTACCACTATTAGCTGATGCACCATTTGCACAAAATGTTGAACTAAGCGCTGCTATTCGTGCGTTTGACTACAGCACATTTGGTTCTGACGAAACGTGGAAACTAGGTTTAACATGGAAAGCAAACGATGAATTAATGCTACGTAGCGTTGTTTCAACAGCATTCCGTGCGCCGACTGTTGATGAGCTTTACTCAGGTAATTCACCATCATTTGAACAAATTAACTTCCCAGGTGCTCAACAGCAAGCTGAAGTAACTGTTGGTGGTAACTCACTACTTACTCCAGAAGAAGCTGACACGCTAACTGCTGGTATCGTATATGACCCAGAGTGGCTAGACGGTTTCAGCATGACACTTGATTACTACAAAATTGAAATCGAGAATGCGATTGCATCTGTGAATGAGCAATACATTGTTGACCAATGTTTAGCTACATCATCTAATGCTGGTTCTACGCTTTGTCAATCTGCTAACATCAGCATGGACAGCACTGGCCGTGTTAAATTCAATAACCAATTACAAAACATTGGTTCTGAAGAAACATCTGGTTTTGACCTTAACTTAACATACAGCTTCGAAGCTGCAGGTCTTAACTGGAGAGCAACGCTTGATACAACATACCTAGACGAGTACGTTGTAACGGTTCTTGATGACACAGTTGATTACGCTGGCCTTATCACTTCTGGCCTAGGTGGTTATGCTGACCTTAAGTCTAACTTCACATTATCAGCACGCGGCGAAAGCTGGGATGCAACGTATAAAGCACGTTACATTGCTGGTATGGATAGCTATTCTTGTCAAGCAGATCCATCAAGCTGTTTAGCACCTACAACACCATCTGTTGTTTATCATGACATCAGCGGTTCATATTTACTATCTGACCGTGTGACGTTATCTGCAGGTGTTAACAACTTGTTTGATAAAGAGCCACCTTACTACTCAGGTAACAATGACTCAAACACTGACCCGTACACATACGATGTACTAGGTCGTCGTTTCCACGCTGGTATTAACGTTAAGTTCTAATCTAGCTTGAAATGAATGCTAAGGCCCAGCTTTTACTGGGCCTTTTTTATTGTCTGAAAGTCTATCAACGCGTAAACTATAGAGGTATTTTTAACATACGAGGTAATATTGCTTAAACAAGACGAAAACTTATCTTTTATTATTGAGCCTGAGCTTAACCCACGTTCAGAGCAGCGTCTCGACCTGTATTTCTCTATTCCCAATGAAATGAGTGTGAACCCGCAAACACTCAGTGAAGAATCCTATTTTAATAATCATTTTAAATCGCACTTAGCTTATAATGCTAACAACATTCACTTACCTTTAGTACGCAGTCGCTTTGTCAGTAAAAATAAAGGTGAGCAGCAAGATTATCGCCAAAACTTAAACTTGTATTGCTACCAAGTAAGGCTTGCATTGAATGCCGATGTGAAAGACACCTTGCAATATAAAGAAGCAGAATTATTTTACCCCGCAGCAATAGAGCTATGTGAACAAACTCAAGGTCTTCTGAAAAAGTTAAGACGCTATACCCCAGATGATGAAAAGCTTTTACCATTTTATAAGAACGCAGATAATTATTTAAGTTGGCACGTTGAACAATCATTTTTAAAGCTATTAGACGAGGGGCCGCGAAGTAGTGACTATGCAAAAGAGCGAGGCGATTTACTGCAATTTTGTAAAGCGGAAAATAACTACAGAGAAGAGCAAGAATATAATTCGCAATCAACCATAGAAGATGCCAATCGCATTACTAATAAGATGCGGTTATTGCAGCGCTTAATAGAGCATGGCGTCATTTTAAGCCGACATACGCGTTACTTGAATAGTTACCTAAAACGTATGGTTAAAGGCACTGTCACAGCAGTTATCATGGCTTTTGTGATGCTTGTTGTGCTTAATGCGCGTTCTAACTTTACTGAAGTCACAGCCACACTGATTTTGATTTTAGGGGTTATTTATGGCCTACGTGAGATATTTAAAGAAGATATCACGCGGGTGATTTGGCGTGCTATTGTTAGAGGGCGTCCAAAATGGCGTTTTCAGTTTAGAAATAGTATCACAAAGGATAAAATTGCCAGTCAGTATATTTGGCTTGAGTATACCTCTTTTAAGCGTATTCCTCTAAAGGTAAGGAAAATCTTTTCAAAACGTCGCCACCAAAATAAGCAGGCTGCACAGTGGTTACATTTTGCCAGTGAAACGCAAGTTAATGCGAAAAAGTTCTTACCTGGTTATGATAGCTTGCAGCAAACAATTAACTTTAGTTTAGCGCCGTTTGCTCGTTACTTAAAGCGTGGTGAAGGAAAGCTTTATCATTTAGAGAGTAATAAAATATCAAAACAGTCTGTTGAAAGACGGTATCAATTGAATTTGGTGCTTGTGTTCAGTGAAAGTGGGCAAGAAACGTTGTATCAACGCTATAAAATCACGTTAAATCGCAGCAAAATAGTGAATATAGAACAAATTTACAGCCAAGTTGAAGAAAAGGAGTAGGGTAGCTTGAGCCACCCTACGAGGAAGTTATTTAGCGTCTAAACCTGTTTTGCTATATAGCGAAACTTTGTCAGAAACGAGTGTTATTTCGATATTCTTATCTTTGTTACCCCAAATACAGTTAGTGTGTAGTGTTTTTTCTTCACACTTGTCAGCAGAGCCCAAAATTGCCTCTACTTCTGTTTTATCCATACCGATTTTGATCTTTTCGTAATTTTCTAAACTTACTTTTGAACAGCCAGCTAATGCAAGCGCTGTTGCAGCAATTACCATATATTTTTTCATAGTCATTTCCATTAATGGTTGTAGCGTCGTATTTGTACAATCATCCCCATTCTAGGATGATCGAAATAGTGTATTTCATTACTTATCACACGTTTAAATTGTGAGAAGCGAGCTTTCTCGTAGTCACCAGTCTCTAAACGTTTGCTAATATCAAAATCGGCATTAATGAAAAGGTAATGGCGTACATAGATTTTCATTAAACCATCTAACTCCCACTTAGGAGCACTTTGTATTGTGTCAGGTATATATTGCTGTGTAGGTGAGACCAAGCTTATAAAGTCGTTATCAACATTTGGAGTAGTTGATTGTTCAGCTTGTAAATGCTCTCCAGCAAATAGGCGTATACTGGGCGCTCTTGATTGGCTCATTTCAGGAAAACGCCAACCGGTATGTAAAATAGGGGTCAACCCTTTTCTATCCAGCTGGTTTTTTTGTTCAGTAAATTGTAAATCTGATGAAGCGATAAGATATATTTCATCAGTATCTTCACGAGACTTAACTGAGGGTGTAACAGGTAATTGCGTATAGCTAGATAAAAAGTCAACACTATCATCACACACGTTAGAGTGTGGTGAGTTGCTAACTAGACTGTCTGTAAATGAGTTTGATTTAAAACGACTGTCACCCTCTATACAGGCTTGCCTTGCTTGTTCTTCAAGGGCTGGCGTGAGCAAGTCCAGTTTGTTTTTTGCATTGATTTCATCGTGTTTTAAACTGAAATCTTCTTGTAAGTAAGGGGCAGGGCGCTGTTTATAAATAAGAACTTCAATTTCGAACCAGCGAGTTGCAAAGGCTGAGCTCGTAAATAAGCAGCAAAGCAAAATAAAACTATTTCTAAACAACATTAATGGCTAACCTTTTTTTCGAAATCTGCAATCATTGCAGTGACCATTTTTAAGCGTTCACGAGGATTTGCCTCGCTAATAGCAAAGCGCAGTTTGTTTGCGCCATCCATTTTGTACACCTGCGGTGCACTTTGTATCAAACCTATAATGAAGCTAGGGTTAACCTTTGTATGTTGGCTAAACTCAAAATAGCCGCCTTTCGGGTTTGCTTCAATCTTCTTAATGCCAATATTACTTGCTTGCAGTTTTAATTGTTGCAAACTGAATAAGTTTTTTGTGGCGTCAGGTAGTAGACCAAAACGATCAATCAGCTCTACCTGTAACTCGTCCATATCATTGAGATTAGCACAGCTTGCAATGCGTTTATAGATACCTAAACGCGCATTTACATCATGAATATAATCATCAGGCAATAACGCTGGCAGCTTTAAGTCTACCTCAGTTTGCTGACCTAATAAGTTCTCAAGGGTTGGCTCTTTACCTTCTTTGAGGGAGTTAACCGCTTGCTCAAGCATTTCCATATACAAACTAAAACCAATGGTTTGCATTTGACCTGATTGGTCGTCACCAAGCAGTTCACCAGCACCACGAATTTCTAAGTCATGAGTTGCGAGCGCAAAACCTGCACCAAGGTCTTCCAGTGACTCTATCGCTTCTAATCGTTTAACAGCATCTTTACTCAGTGATTTAGGGTTACCAGTCAGGAGGTATGCATACGCTTGGTGATGGCTGCGGCCAACACGACCACGTAACTGATGCAGCTGTGCGAGACCGAGTTTATCTGCTCTATCCATAATAATGGTGTTGGCAGTGGGTACATCAATACCGGTTTCGATAATAGTGGTACACACAATCACGTTATATTTTTGGTGATAAAAATCACTCATGATTTGTTCAAGCTCGCGCTCTCGCATTTGACCATGTGCGGTTGTTACGCTGGCTTCAGGTACCCACTCACTGATTTCTTCTGCGACTCGGTCTATGGTTTCAACATTATTATGTAAGAAATACACCTGACCACCGCGTTTAATCTCACGCAGAATTGCTTCGCGAATAAGTTCAGCATCTCTTTGTCTAACAAAGGTTTTAACCGCTAAACGTTTCGCTGGCGGTGTGGCAATGATTGATAAGTCACGCATACCACTCATTGCCATGTTTAATGTACGTGGGATAGGGGTCGCAGTGAGCGTTAAAATATCGACATCGGCACGTAATGCTTTGATTTTTTCTTTTTGACGCACCCCAAAACGATGTTCTTCATCAACAATCAATAAGCCTAAATCTTTAAATTGAATATCTTGTTGAATAAGCTTGTGAGTACCAATCACGATATCTAATTTACCCTCAGCCATTTTATCGAGGGTGTCTTTTTGTTCTTTGGTTGAGTTAAAGCGCGATAAAACACCGACCTCAATTGGTAAATCAGCAAAACGGTCTTTAAAGTTCTCATAGTGTTGCTGTGCAAGCAGTGTGGTGGGTACAAGTACCGCAACTTGCTTGTTATCATTTACGGCTACAAATGCTGCACGCATTGCTACTTCAGTTTTACCAAAGCCTACGTCACCACACACTAAACGGTCCATTGCTTGCTTACTTTGCATATCACCGAGCACAGACTCAATGGCGTTGCGTTGATCGTCAGTTTCTTCAAATGGGAAGCTGTCGCTAAACTGACGATATGCACTGCCATCAAGCTTAAATTGGTTGCCCGGTTTAGCTTGGCGTTTTGCGTAAATATCTAACAGTTCAGCAGCCACATCACGGACTTTTTCAGCGGCACGTTTCTTGGCTTTTTCCCATGCATCGGAGCCCAATTTATGGAGCGGGGCAGAGGCCTCTTCGCCACCAGAATAGCGGCTAAGCATATGTAATGCAGAAACGGGCACGTATAGCTTTGCCTCGTTAGCGTAGATTATCGTAACAAATTCAGTGATCACACCGGCTGCATCGATTGTTTCAAGGCCTTGATAGCGGCCTACACCATGATCAAGGTGCACAATCGGTTGACCTTCACGTAGCTCAGCAAGGTTACGAATAAGCGCATCTTGGCTGGCTTCGTATTTGTGTTTACGGCGTCGACGTTGCGAGACCTTAATGCCTAATAATTCTTGCTCTGTGATAATGGTTAAACGTGGCTTACCGTCTAGCACCACACTTTGCTCAAGTGGCGAAACGATTAGGCCAACATCACTCGAACTATTGGTAAAATCGCTAAACGATTCAAATTCTTTAAGCTTTAAACCACTTGGCTTTAATAAGGTAAGTAATGATTCGCGGCGGCCGTCCGATTCAACCGAGAGTAGTACGCGACCTTTTTGTTTTTTCTCACTGGCAACATAGTCAATTAAACCTTGATACGGTTCATGTAACTTATGATCAATACGCACATTCGGCAACTCTTTACTAGCAAGGTTTGTGTGACCCGCTTTGGTGCCTAACTTAGCTTGCGATAAACGAATACGTGCATATTTACCAAACTCACCAAATAGTTCATTAACGCTTTGATACAGCTTTACAGGTTCAAGTAAAGGTCTGAGCGGATCAACACGGCGGTTTTCATAGCGTACATTCAGATCATGCCAAAACTGATCAGCAGCATGCTCGATATCGCCAAAATGCATAAAGGTTGTATTGCTTGGTAAGTAATCGAAGATGGTTGCCAATTCATCAAAAAACAGTGGCATGTAATATTCGATACCCGCAGGCCAGGTTCCTTTGGTAACCTGCATATAAATGGAGTCTTGCTCAGAGCTTGCGCCAAATTGTTCACGATAATTGATACGAAAACGCTCAATGTCTGAGTCGTTAGTTGGAAACTCGTGAGCGGGCAGTAACTCAATTTTGTCGACCTTTTCATCTGAGCGCTGGCTTTCAACATCAAACAAACGAATGCTGTCTAGCTCATCATCAAAAAAGTCTAAACGAAATGGGTGAGGACTACCCATAGGGTATAAGTCAACGATAGAGCCACGGATAGCGTATTCACCGTGCTCCATCACTTGTTGTACATGTAAATAGCCCGCTTGTTCTAAGTTTTCACGCAGTGTGTGAGTATCTAAGGTATCACCCACTTTAAAGTTAAGGGTTGAACCATAAATAAACGAAGCAGGGGCAGTACGTAGCATCAAGGTCGATACAGGCACAATTAATACGCTTTGTTGTTCTTTTTTTAAGGTATTTAACGTGGCTAAGCGCGCAGAAATAATATCTTGATGGGGCGAAAAATGATCATAAGGTAGCGTTTCCCAGTCAGGGAAGACCATGACTGGGTTTTCAGGCAATAGAAATTCGAGTTCAGTTTCAAGGCGTAGGGCGCTTGGTGTGTCTGGGGTGACAATCACAACCAGCTCGTTGTGTTGTTTTACACCTTCTGCGATGGCGATGCTAAGTCCGCTACCGGTAAGTTGTCCCCATTGAATTTTATCTTTTTCAGATTTTACCCAAGGCAATGCTGCCCATTGCGCAAACGCCATTTACTACTCCTTTAAACTGTTTTTACTGCTTAGTCTCGATAAATCTTGGTTAAGTCCTGATAGTGATCGATACGACGATCACGAAGGTAAGGCCAAATTCGACGAATGTTTTCACTACGTGCTTGGTCTAATTCAACAACTAATAATTGCTCATCGCTGTTGTTCGCTTCAGCTAAAATTTCACCTTGAGGGCCTGCTATAAACGAGTTACCCCAGAACTGAATACCTTCACTTTGACCGCTTGGATCACTTTCGTGGCCAACACGGTTACAGCTGATCACAGGTACACCATTGGCAACTGCATGAGCACGTTGTGAAATAACCCAGGCGTCTTTTTGACGTGTTTGCTCGTCTTTTTCATCACGCGGGTCCCAACCTATGGCTGTTGGGTAAATTAAAATTTCAGCACCAGCCATTGCCATTAAGCGTGCCGCCTCTGGGAACCATTGATCCCAACACACTAATACGCCTAATTTACCGACAGAGGTTTGAAGAGGCTCAAAACCTAAATCACCCGGTGTAAAGTAAAACTTCTCGTAAAATCCTGGGTCATCAGGAATATGCATTTTACGGTATTTACCGGCAATGCTGCCGTCAGTTTCAAGTACCACAGCAGTATTGTGATAAAGCCCTGTAGCGCGCTTTTCGAATAATGATGACACGATCACCACATTGAGTTCTTTGGCAAGTGCACCTAAGGTGTCTGTGCTTGGACCTGGAATTGTTTCTGCTAAATCAAAAACGTCTACATCTTCGGTTTGGCAAAAATATAAACTGCGGTGTAGCTCTTGAAGAACAATAAGCTTAGCGCCTTGGCTTGCTGCATCACGAATACCAGCAATAGATTTTGCCATATTGTCTTGAGCATTATCGGTGTTTGATTGCTGAACAAGAGCAACCTTTAAATGCGTTGGTTTAGTCATTGTTTGTTCCTGCTAAAAAGCCGCGCGGTAATTGCATTGTAATACAGTGTAAGCTGCCAAATTGGTGAATAATTGGCACACAATTAATACCCACCACAGTGTGATCTGGGTATGCTTTGGCAACCTGACCAAGCGCAAGTTGGTCGTTTTCATCACCATAAATTGGTACTAAAACGGTTTTATTGATAATTAAATAATTAGCGTATGTGGCAGGTAGTCTGTCACCATCTTCATTGAACACTGCTTTTGGCCAAGGTAAGGCAATCAGTGAGTAGTTTTCACCCTCAGCTGTTTTAAATGATTGCAGTTGCTTTTCCATTGCATCAAGGGCTGCAAAGTGCTCATCATCTTTATCATCACACTGTACATAAACGAGGGTGTTGTTTGGAGCAAAACGTACCAGCGTATCAATATGGCTGTCGGTATCATCACCCGCAAGGTAACCGTGATCAACCCAAAGAAACGACGTAGCGCCTAGTTGCTCAACCAGCGTTTGTTCTATATCCGCTTTTGTAAGTTTAGGGTTACGATTTGGGTTTAATAAGCACTCGCTGGTTGTGAGTAGCACGCCGTGTTCATTGATTTCGACGCCACCGCCTTCAAGAACCAGCTCACTTTGCTGATAGCCATTTTTAGGGTTAGCCACTTGTTTTACAAGCACTTGATTAATTTGGTTATCAAGATCACTTGCAAACTTATTGCCCCAGCCATTAAAAATAAAATCCATTACTTTTAACTCTGTTGCGTCATCAATATTCGCACAGGTTAATGGACCATGGTCGCGTGCCCAGGTATCGTTACACGGTATCACCACAAAGTGAATGCGATTAGCATCGACATCTGCGTTTGCAAGTAAAGCTGCAATATGTGCTTTTAGGGCATTATCATGGGCCACAATCACAACATCTTGTTGTTGGCTAATTGCTTGGCAAAGCGCTACATACACAGGCTCAACAGCGGTTAAATTTGCTGCCCAATCTGTGTCTTGATGAGGCCAAGTGAGCATAACGGCATCTTGCTCAGCCCATTCAGGTAAAAGTCTAAATTTCATGAAGGTATTAAACAAACTAAGGTGGGGCTAGTTTAGCATTTTAGCCATAGATGTCAGCTTTTTGTGCGCGATAAAGCGTGATTTTTAACTGTCTTGCTGATTGTTTTCTTGCTGACGTTTTTTAAGTTGGCGTGTTTGTGCGTGCAGGGCTGCTCTTACGACTAAATCTTGGTCAGCATCGCGAATGGCAGTAAACAATAATGTGTATTGGTATTTATCATCATCGCATTTTTCAATAGCCACTAATTCGGTATAGCAATAAATAGCAGATGCTTCGTGCTGCAAGAACAACTTAGTACGAAATGTTTGCCCTAATTCATACACATCAGCTGAGGTAAGTTTTACACCGCCACCGCCATAACTATCGCAATAGTTTGCGTTATCATCAGGTTGTTCTGAGGCTAAGATGTGACTCATGATTAAATCAATTTTACGAGACTGCGCCTGTAAAAAGGCCGCGAGTTCTTGTGCAACATCACCCAGATTACGCAGTGGTCTTAAGCTTGTTTGTTCAAGTTCGTTTACTTCGTTGGCAAGTTTAAATAGAGCAGGGATATCCGCTTCAAGTTCAGCATTGGTTTTTGGCACAGTACTTGGTTCAACGGCATATAAATTGACACGGTTGCTCTCGTTGATTTGAAAATACTGTTCAAATTCGGTTAATTTTTGATTATTCATGCTGTACTCCACACATCTTTCCTTAATACTAGCGTTGGAAGCTGTAAATTGCTAGTAATCAAATAATCAAAAAAAAGGGCAAACTCATTGTTTGCCCTTCATTTTTTACAGATTACCCTCTTGGGTTTTGACATGTTCTTGTTGATGATGTTCTGCTATCTCATCAGCAAGCTCTTGTCTTGAGCGTTTTTCAGTTAATTGACGTGCCGTTAACCAATAAAAGAACAGCGGCACAAAGAATACTGCAAGGAATGTTGCGGCCATCATACCGCCCATTACACCGGTACCAACACTATGACGGGCACCTGCACCTGCGCCAGAGCTCAGCACTAAAGGCACTACGCCTAAAATGAAAGCAAGCGAAGTCATAATGATTGGTCTAAAACGTAAACGTGCAGCTTCAAGTGCAGCAGTACTTGCGCTCCAGCCTTGTTGATGTTTCATCAAGGCGTATTCAACGATAAGAATCGCGTTTTTACTGGCAAGACCAAGTAGTGTTACCAGACCAATTTGGAAGTACACATCGTTTGTCATGCCAACAACCCAAACTGCTATAAGCGCACCAAAGGTACCAAATGGCAGGGCAAGCATAACTGAAAATGGTAATGACCAACGTTCATATAGCGCTGCTAAAATCAAAAATACCATGATCACAGCAAGGCCTAAGGCAATTCCTGTGGTGCCCGAACTGCGTTTTTCTTGGAATGCAGAGCCTGTCCATTCGTAGGTCATATTAGGTGGCAATACTGCTTGTGCAATACGTTCAACCTCAGCAATGGCTTGACCTGAACTATAGCCTGGCGCTGCATTACCCATCAGTTTAACTGCTGGTAAGTTGTTGTAGCGGTTAAGGTTTTCTGGGCCACGACTATACTCAATCGTGGTAAAGGCTGAAAGCGGTACCATAGTACCTTGGTTGTTTTTAACATAGATACGGCCAATGTCATCAGGCTTCATTCTAAACTCAGGTTCAGCAGACATTAGTACTTGCCATGCGCGACCAAATTTATTGAAGTCGTTAACGTAATAAGTACCTAAGTTACCCGCAAGGGCATTAAATGCAGCATCTATCTCAACACCCATAGCACGTGCTTGCTCACGATCAATATCTACTTTTAATTGTGGGGCATCTGGTCGCCAGAGTGTTTGCAGACCACTGATGATAGGACTCTTTTGTGCTTCGGCTGTCATTAACTGCATGGCTTGCTGAAGCTTATCAGGGTCACTATCACCTTTGTTTTGAATGTAAAACTCAAAACCACCGGTATTACCTAAACCAAAAATAGCCGGAGGATTAAAGGCAAGCACCAGCGCCTCTTTAATACCTGCTGTTTTCATAAATAGTTCTTGCACCAATGCTTTGGTATCAACTTCACGTTCATCCCAATGCTTTTGTGTCACGAATAAAGTGGCAGCACTATTTTTATAACCACCGCCAATAAAGTCAAAACCTGTAAAGGCCACCACGTTCTCGTTAGCAGGGTTTGACTGCACTGCTTTTACAACTTGTTGCGTTACTTGTTCGGTGCGCTCAAGTGATGAACCGTCAGGTAAGAAAATCGCAGAGATGTAATAACCTTGGTCTTCATCAGGCACTAATGAACCAGGCGTATTTTGCCAAAGGCCTATAGTTGCAACAATCATCCCAGTCATAAGAATTAAACCGAGTAAACCGCGTCGAATCATAAAGCCAACGGCACCAACATATCGCCCTGTGATTTTTGTAAAAGTAGCATTAAACCATAAGAAGAAACGGGCTGTTTGCTTGTGTTCTTGTTTTAAAATAAGCACACAAAGAGCAGGCGTCATTGTTAAGGCGACCACACCCGATAAACTTACAGCAATCGAAATGGTAATTGCGAACTGGCGGAATAATTCACCAGTTAAGCCACCTAAAAATGCGATAGGCACAAACACTGAACACAGTACGAGTACAATCGCCACCACCGGGCCGCTAACTTCACCCATAGCCTTAACCGCGGCGTCTCTTGCCCCTAGTCCTTCTTCGTGCATGATACGCTCAACGTTTTCAAGCACCACGATAGCATCATCAACAACAATACCAATCGACAGCACCATGCCGAACAAGGTGAGTGAGTTAATTGAGTAACCCAGCATGTACATGCCGGCAAATGTGCCCAGTAGTGATACGGGGACTGCAAGAGTAGGTATTAGGGTCGCGCGCCAGTTTTGTAAGAATAAATACACGACTAAGAATACCAATACCATAGCCTCAAGTAGTGTTTTTACTACTTCACGAATCGATACTTCAACAAAGCGGGTTGTGTCATATGAGGTTAAATGAGCAAGCCCGATTGGGAACTGACTTTTCATTTCTTCGATAACACTGTTTACTTCTTCTGCAACATCTAGGGCATTGGCGCCAGGTTGTAAGAAGATACCCAACAGTACCGCTTCTTTGCCGTTTATTGTGCCTTTAAAGTTATAGTCTTTTGAACCCAGCTCAATGCGTGCTACGTCTTTTAAGCGTAAGCTACTGCCATCAAGATTTGAGCGAATAATAATATTTTCAAATTGCTCAGGCTCTGACAAACGCCCTTGTGCGGTAACACTGTAAACCAGTTCCTGAGGAGATTTAGACGTTGGTGTCGCACCAATTTTACCGGCAGCATATTGTGAGTTTTGCACACGAATGGCGGCTGAGATTTCTTCAACAGTGACACCGAGTTGGCTCATAACATCTGGACGTAACCAAATACGCATTGCGTAATCTTTCGCACCAAATATTTGCACACTAGTAGTGCCTGGAATACGTTTAATACGATCCAGCACATTCATAGTGACATAGTTTGATGTCCACAAACTTGAGCGAGAACCATCAGGGGAATAAAAAGCGTGCACCTGTAAAAAGCTAGAAGAGCCTTTTTGTACCACCACACCTTGGCGGCGTGTTTCTTCTGGTAAGCGCGCTTCAACCTGCTTAACACGGTTATTAACATTGACTGCGGCCTGATCGACATCAGTGCCAATTTCAAATGTTACTTCGATTGTGGTCGAACCCGAGCTAGTTGATGTAGACGACATATACATCATGCCCTCAACACCAGTTATTGCATTTTCGATCGGCGCTGCCACTGTTTGTTCGAGTACCTCAGCAGATGCACCTGGATAGGAAGCTGTCACTTGCACTACAGGAGGCGCTATTTCAGGGTACTGAGCAATAGGTAAGCTGCGCATCGCAGCAAGGCCCGCAAGCACAATAACAATCGATATAACAAACGCGAAAATCGGTCTGTCTATAAAATAACGAGAAAACATAAGACTCCCTGTGCTTATTCTGCGAGGCTTGAGTTAGCGGCTGGTTTGCCTACATTGACTGGCATACCAGGGAAGAAAATACGCGCCATGCCATCAACAATAACTTGGTCGCCTTCTTTTAAACCACTGCGAATTAACCAAAAATTTTGGAATTGCTCATTGTTTGGTTTTTTTATCCATTCACCCACTTCAACAGGCGCAGGTAGTGCTACATCCATACCTTGTTCATTTTTACTCACAACATAAACAAACTTGCCCGTGCCGTTATCGAGTACGGCGCGTTGTGGTACGATGATGGCATTTTTGCGTACCGCGCCAGTTAGTTCAATTCGGACAAATTGGCCAGGTCGTAACTGAAAATCAGGGTTTGGGATCACAGCTTGAAACTCGCTGGTACCGGTGTTCGGGTTGATCCGCACATCTGAGAAGTTAACTTCGCCAGTTTTAGCGTATAAAGAACCATCTTGAAGTTTTATTTGCGTTCTCCAATGGCCTTGCTCTGGTAAAGTTAGTGAGCCATTTTTAACATCTTGACGCATTTGTAGTTGTTCGCGCTCTGATAAACCAAACCGAATACGTATAGGGTCAAACTGGGTCATTTGCGTGAGTAAAACGTCGGGGCCTGAAACAAACGTACCTTCAGAAACAAATTCACGTCCCATCACACCCGCAACAGGTGCTTTTACTTGGGCATATTCAAGATTTAATTGTGCTTCTTTTAGCGCAACCTTGGCCGCTGCAAGGTTTGTTTTGGCAATATCATTAGCTGAGCTCGCGTTATCATAATCGCGTTGTGAAACTGACTTCTCTGCACGCAGTTTTCCTAAACGTTTAACGTCTCGTTCAGTTTGTACCAGCGATGCCTTAGCACCATCAAGAGCCGCCTGGGCACGATCAACAGCAAGCTGGTATGGTTCAAGATCAATAGTAAATAGTGATTGACCTTGCTCAACACGCTGGCCCTCTTCAAAGTTACGCGATTCTAAAATACCTGCTACTCGCGCTCGAACTTCAACTTCTTTAGAGCCTGATAGGGTTGCTGGTAATTCAATCGTGAATGGTGCATCTTCTGTTTTTATGGTCATTGTAGCAACAGCAGCAGGATGCATTTGCTCTTGTTGTTTAGGGGCTTCGGAACAGCCTTGCAATACAAGTGGCGCAGCGATCAAAAATAGTAAAGATAATGATAATTTGGCAGGTGCGAAAGACAGACGCATGTTTACTCCACAGTCCAATTGTTAAGTATAGTAAGCATAGTCGATAGCCCACAAGTCATGAAAAGGCGAACCATGCTAGGATTAAGCGCAATCAGTGTATACCTAAAACTTTTAAAGGTACACCATTTAGTTTACTTTTTGGTTTGTTTTTTAGACTAAATAATGAATGCTCTATACATTAAAATTATTGGGTTGTGTGCGAAGCGAACAATAAACCCTATGAAGGCTACCGTTTGTAGCCTTCATAGGCTTATATTAACGATTAAGTATTAAAGCGAGCTCTTTTATATCATTAACAATGTAGTCAGGTTTTGTCGCTAGTGGATACAGCGCTTTACCTGGTCTTGCAACAAAGGCAGTTTGCATACCTGCGGCTTTTGCACCAGCGACATCCCAACCGTGAGCAGCCACCATCAGCGCCTCATCTGGTGCTACATCAAGTTGTTTAAGTAGCCACTGATACGAGCGAAGATCGGGCTTATATACCTTGATATCTTCAACGCTGTATCGGTCGCTAAAAAAACTCGTCAACTCAGCGTGTTTAAATTGCGCTGCTACACCTTTATTTGATGAATTAGTAAAGCTTACTAACTTAAAGCCTTTATCATTAAGCTGAGCTAGTCCGTGCTTTACATCTGGGTGTGCTGGAAGAGATAAAAGCGGTGGTACAATCGCTAGTTTTGCTTGCTCTTTAGTAATATTAATTTGATGGTTACTTGCCACCATCATTAATGCTGCGACACCAATTTCACCAAAATCATGGTAGTCATTCGTCACGGTGCTAACTAATGAGTGATGTAGCATGGTCGAAAACCAAAGAGGCAATAGTTGTGTTTGTCCGTTAAGTGCTTCTCCGACAGAATGCCTCATTTGTTCAAGGTCAAGTAAGGTTTCGTTAACATCAAATACAATTACTTTTGGGGTTTTAAGAGGTTGACTTTTTGCCACAGCTGCACTCCCAATAAAGGTGCTAAACATTAATATACAAGCACATAATAATTTAGTTGATAGACTGACATTACGCATTCTGCAACCCTTTTGCCACATTTAAAACATCACTTGGCTCTGCACGCAGAGTATAGTCTTCTTTAGCAAATGCATATTGAACAGTACGGTCTTTATCAATAACGTAGGTTGCAGGCAGAGGAAGCTCATAACTGTCATCCCCATTTGCACTAGGAATATCTAAGCCCAGCTTTTTATATACTGGAATTAAGCGCTCATCTAATGTGAACACTAATCCACATGCTTTTGCTAGTGTATTTTCAACATCTGATAAGACCGTAAAGGCTAATTCATTCTGTTGTTCGGTTGATAACGACTGATCAGGTAACTGTGGTGAAACTGCTACTAGTTGAACATGATGTTTAGCAAACTCGTCCTTCAGTGCATTTAGCGCACGTAATTCTAAGTTACAGTATGGGCACCAACCGCCACGGTAAAAACTAAGCACCAGAGGTCCTTTGTCTAATAACTGCGAGAGTGTCACGGTTTCACCATGACTATTTGGCAAGCTAAAGTCAGGAAATACGGCGCCTACTGGTAATGCATGTTGATTTAACTGCTCAGCGATCAGTTTCTCGGTGGTAATGTCCATTAAGTTTAGGATATCGCTTGGAACATTTGCTTCTTTCTGTACTTCGAATGCGTCAATTTGGCTTTTTAAAGACATAGTGTGGCTCCAGACCATTAGGATAAAAAATGCAGTATAGTGTTTTATTTTTTTATATATACTAGGCAAAAGTGAAAGCTAAATTCGAAAATATTGAACTGAAAGTATGTATAGCCTATCCGATTTAGAAACATTTATAGCGGTTGTTGAGAACCAAGGGGTCGTGGCGGCAGCAAAAGCACAAGGCTTATCGCCAGCAACAGTGAGCCATCGTTTAAGTAAGCTCGAAAAGGCACTTTCTACCGTGCTTATCTTTCGAGACAGTCGGCGAATAAGGTTATCACCGGCAGGAGACGTCTTTTACCAACGCGCAAGTGCAATTTTGGAAGCGTTGTATGATGCTGAACATCAAATAGGTGCAAGAGGCTCGGCAATATCAGGGTTATTGCGTGTCACCATGCCGCCATGGGTCTTTTCTAAATTTGTGATGCCAAGGCTTAATCAGTTTGAGCAACAATACCCTGATTTAAAATTAGATTTTATGATCACAGATCATTTTGTGAATGTAGTGGATGACGCACAAGATGTGGCGATTAGGGTAGGGCAGTTAGTTGACTCTAATTTATTATCTCGAAAACTTGCTGTTAATTCCCGTATTCTGTGTGCCGCACCAAGTTATCTTGAAAAATATGGCATGCCGAAGTCTGTGGATGATTTAGTTGATCATTATTGGGTATGTTTACCGTGGCAGCGACAGCTTAAGCTCATCGAAAATAACCAAGTCATTCACCACAATGCGCGTACTCGGTTCACTATTTCAAACTCAGATAACATGACTCAAGCAGCAATTGCAGGGCATGGTATTGCTATTAAATCGCGTATAGCCATTCAGGATGAACTTAGTAAAGGCGAGCTAATTGAAATATTACCCAATTGTCTCGCTGATGCAGATGCGCCAGTTTGGTTTTTAAAGCCTCAAAACAGTTTAGTCACCCGAAAAACAGAGATTTTTTATAATTTCATGAAAACTTTATTTACTTGAGGAACAGAAAATTAACAAATTGTCTTGTAATTAAAATGAAATCTCGTAACCTTAGCTATAAAATAACAAGTGCGAGTTACGGATGACGGAACAGACAGGAATTATTACCGCATTTACTGATATATCAAGTAAACTCAGACGATTTGTTGCACGTATTGTCAGCCCTGATGACGTTGAAGATATAATTCAAGAAACATTTATTAAAAGTTACGAGGCTGATCTTAAGCAAAATATTGAATATACCCACAGTTATATGCTTAAAACTGCTAAGCACTTGGCATTAAATCACGTTGCGAAATGGGATAATAAATACAAAGAGTCCCTTGATGAGCATCAACAAGTCACCAATCAGATGCGCTCAATGGCACTTGAAGATGAAGTCACCTCGAAAGAGCGTTTTTTATTTTTTTGCCGCGTGACTAACGAATTGAGCCCTCAAGTTAAAAAGTGTTTTATTTTAAAAAAGGTCTATGGTCTAAGCCAAAAGGAAATCGCAATTAAAATGAAGTTGAGCGAAAGTACAGTTGAAAAGCATATCGCCAAAGGGCTCCTGCATGCATTGCATGCCATGAAAGCACATGACACTCAGCAACTAAATCAATTAAATACCACTGATGTAACCGCCAAAGAGGTGAATAAATGAGTAATGTTCATCCTTTTTCGTCGAAAGATATGATTCAAGCTCAGGCGAGTCGTTGGGTAAGTGCAATTGACAGAGGCTTATCTGATAAAGAAGTGCATGAGCTACAACAATGGGCAAAACAAAGCAATGCCCATCAAGATGCGTTATTTGAACTCGCTCAACTTTGGGATGAAATGAGTGTGCTCAATGAGCTAAGTAGCCTTTTTCCTGAAAAAACTCAGCATAAACAACCAGCGGTTTTTGGCTTGGCAACCGCAGCAAGTTTTCTAGTTGTGATGTTACTGGGTTGTGTTTTACTGATTTACTCAAGTTATTGGCAATCAGCTGAAGACGACCATGCGAAATTTACAAAGATTTATCGAACCAAAGTCGGTGAGCAGGCAACCTATGTCTTGCCAGACAGCACGATTGTTCAGCTTAACACCAATACAAAGTTAGAAGTGGTATACACAGGCGATCGTCGTCAACTTATATTGAATCGAGGCGAGGGGCGTTTCAATGTCGCCAAGGATGCGAGCAGACCTTTTACAGTCATTGCTGGGGATAAGTCTTTTACTGCTCTTGGCACCGTGTTTAATGTTCAGCGTAACACTTCATCAGATCTTGAGTTGGTAGTCACAGAGGGCAAAGTAATGATAGCTGAGCCACACACGCTTGTTGATGCAAATGACTTTGAGCATTTAAAAGATGCTTCAAACGAGAGTCTATCGATAAAAAAACTCCATGCGAACGTGGTTGTCTCGGGTGAAAAAGCGCTTATAAAACACAGTAAAACAGAGCCTGTTAAACAACTGTCGATGGATGATGTACAGCGAGATTTAGCATGGCAGCATGGCATGATTATTTTTAATGGTGAGCCTTTAGGTGAAGCGCTACAAGAGGTTAGCCGTTACACGGCTACCCGTTTTGAATTGACTGATCCTGATTTAACTTCTTTAAAAGTTGCGGGCGTTTTCAAGGCTGGCGATATAAAAGGATTACTTGAGTCGTTACACGCTAATTTAGCGGTTAAACATCAACGCTTAGGCGAGCATCGTGTTAGTTTAAGTTTTGAAAGTAAAAGCTAATTTCCCTCATGAAAAAAAATGATTTTCACGTTGTTAATGTTAATCACAAAAAATTAAATAAAAAAAAGTTAAATTTACATAGTGGATTTTTCTTTCTGAACTGTTTGATTAAGTTGCGCAGTAAACAATTGCATTTATTTCCAGCGTCGATGGCTGTCTACGGCTTATGTATGGGGCAACCAGCCATTGCTGCTGAAAAGCAAATGCTGCAATTTGATATTAAAGCGCAACGAGCAGATTTAGCCTTGATTGAATTCGCTAAGCAAACAGACCAAACGGTTATTTTCTCTTTTGAGCTTGCTAAGCAATATCAAGCACAGTCGGTGTTTGGTTTTTATACCAAGCTAGATGCACTTGAGACCATGCTTCAAGGAACTAAGCTCGATGCGGTTGTTGATCAAACTGGTTTACTGAGTATAAAACTCAAACAAATCAATAGGAAAGATAACAACATGAAAAACCTTTCAGGGGTCAGTGCTGCAGTCGTGCCGTTACTACTTGCAAGCAATAATCAGGCATTTGCAGCAGAACAAGCTGCAGAAGAAAATATCGAGAAAATCGCTGTTGTTGGTAGTCGTGTAGCAGGGCGCTCAGTTGAGGATTTACCGGTACCCGTTGATATTTTAAGTGCGGAGGCACTTGAAAATACAGGACAAACAGAAGTGGGCCGTATGCTTCAAGCTATCGCCCCTTCTTTTAACTTTTCCAGCTCGTCTATCAGTGATGGTACTGATGCGCTGCGTCCGGCTACACTACGTGGTTTAGGGCCCGACCAAACTTTAGTACTTATCAATGGTAAGCGTCGTCACCAAGCGAGTATCATCCATATTAATACGTCAGTAGGTCGTGGTACCGCAGGTACTGACATGAATGCTATTCCTGCGGCATCAATTAAGCGCATTGAAGTTTTACGTGATGGTGCAGCCGCGCAATATGGTTCAGATGCGATTGCCGGTGTTATCAATATCGTGTTAAAAGATGCTGAAGAAGGTGGTAAAGCAGCCATTAACTATGGTGAATACTCAGAGGGTGATGGCGAAACCGTTAATATTGATTTTAACAAAGGTTTTGCTCTGGGTGATGATGGTTATTTAAATACCACAATTAACTACCGTGATCGCGCTCCAACCAACCGTGCTGGCCTTCATGGCTCATGTCAATTTTATGGTTGTACGGAGCTTGATGACGGCACTTTACTTGCTGGTGACCCACGCGAACTAACAGCACCGCGTGATACATTTAGAATTGGTGATGCTGATTCTCAGCAATTTGCTTTAACCGTTAATACTGGTTATGAACTTGCTGGTGGTGAGCTGTATGGCTTTATCACTTATTCAAACCGTGAAAATGAATCAGCGGCATTTTTCCGCCATAACGCCAATGCGACTGGTAACCCTGTATTACAAGACGGTGATGCAACAATTCCAATGGGCTTCTTACCGAAAATTAATACCGTTATTGATGACGTGTCTTATAACGTAGGTTTTAAAAAGTCGTTCGATAATGACTCAAGCATTGACTTATCTTACACCTACGGTGAAAACAGCATTGATTACACCACAAGTGACACAATTAATGGTTCGTATGCGAACTTACTTCGTTATGAGCAAGGTTTATCAGCAGATGAAATTCGTGCCACCATCCCGCGTTCAGCGTTTGCATATGGCCTAGAATTATCTCTACAAACACTTAATCTTGATTACACAAAAGATTACGATAATTTTTCATTAGCATTGGGTGCTGAAATCCGCACAGATGAATTCCGCATCTTAGAGGGCAGTGAATATGCTTATCGTGATTACGACACCGTTGATGGTGTGAGCATTTATTCAGGCCTTAGTGGTGGTGTGGGTAGTGAAGATGCAGCCAGTGGTACACAAGGCTTTGGTGGTTCTGATCCAGCGTCGTCTGTGGATGAATCACGTGATGTGATTTCATTTTATGCGGATGCTGAAACTTACGTGATCGATGATGTTATTATCTCAGGCGCGCTTCGTTACGATAACTACAAAGGCTTTGGCGACACTGTTAACTTTAAGCTAGCGGCTAATTGGTCGATTACTGAAGATGTTTCTTTACGCGGTGCATTGAGTACAGGTTTTAGAGCACCGTCTATGCAACAGCTTTACTTTAATAATATAAGTACACAGTTTGTTGTTGGCGATGATGGCAGCTTAGTGGCTGAACAAGTGGGTACTTTTAGAAACGACAGTACACTCGCGCAATCGATTGGTATTCCTAAGTTAAAAGAAGAAAAATCGCAAAACCGTAGTTTAGGTATTGTGTATAACGTGACTGACAATATCAACGTAACCATTGACTACTATTCGATTGATATTGATGACCGTATCGTTATTTCTAACCGTTTAGGCAAAGGTTTATCAGATACACTTGATGCTGCACTTGTCAGCTCTGGCGCAGGGGCTGGTCAGTTTTTCTTAAATGGTGCGGACACAGAAACAGAAGGTGTTGATTTAGTTGCCACATGGAACACTGAAGGCCTTGGCGGCACGCTCGATTTCACCTTTGCTGCTAACTTCACCAAAACAGATGTGGTTGATTTATTTACGCCATCAGGCAGTGGTCTTGAAACGATTCCTGTTGAAGACGTGTTTTCTGCTCAAGAAACGTCAATCATCGAAGAGTGGCAGCCAGAAGATCGCATTAACTTAAGTGCACTTTACCGACTTGGAGACTGGACAGTAAACTTATCACTGAATCGTTATGGTGAGTACACTGTGGAAGACGGCGGACGTCAAACATACGGTGCTGAAATCTTAACGGATGTGAAAGTGAGTTACTTCTTTGATGAAAACTTATCGTTTAACATTGGTGCTAATAACCTATTTGATGTTTATCCAGATAAGAACACCATTGGTAATTCGCGCTCGGGTACGATTGTTGATGCAAATGGCAACACAATAGTGTCAAGCCCTGGTGTATTCACTTACTCGCGTCGTTCAGCACCATTTGGTTTTAACGGTGCATACTACTACATAGGTGCAGAGTACAAGTTCTAAACTCCCTTTAGATTCCTTTATTATTATAAACTTGCAAAGGGCCGTTAGGCCCTTTTTTAGTTATAAAGAGCTGCTAATTGCAGTGTGGGTATCTTAATATTGTTTATAGGTACTCTAAGTTTATTTAATGCTTGTAGTATTTTTATAGGGGTAAACTATTTTTCGTTTAATGAAATCATAATGAGCTTTGTTGGGTCATCTCGATATAACTAAGTTAAAAGGATGGATAAATGCTAAAAATTAAGTCTTTAGTTTGTGCTGTATCTCTTGTTTTACCCACAGCAAGTTTTGCGGAGCAATCAGTAAATGGGCAAGATTTCATAAATTTATTTGAGAAGCTCTCGGGTAAGCAACCTGGTATCAGAAAAGGTCACGCCAAAGGTGTATGCGCTGTCGGCACATTTACACCTAATCAAGCCGCAAAACAGTATTCAATCAGCCCTTTATTTAATGCGCCGTCTAAAGCGAATATCCGTTTTTCTATGGGCGGTGGTAATCCTCACGCTGATGAAACATCACGTTCACCACGTGGTATGGGGGTGCAGTTTATTTTAGAAAATGGCGATGTGCACAATATCGCAGGGCTTACCACGCCTGTTTTTGCAGGTAACAGCCCTGAAGCATTTTTTGGTTTGCTAAGCACTCTATTACCTGACGAAAAAACGGGTCAAATCGATTTTGCAAAAGTGAAAGCATACAGGCAACAACACCCGAGTACCTTAGGGCAGTTTAATTGGCTACAAAGCCATAATCCGCCTGCATCGTATGTGTCTTCGCGTTATTTTGGTGTGCATACCTTTTACATGGTTGATGAAAAGGGCGCTAAGCATGCCTTTAGATGGACTATGGTGCCAGAAGAGCCAGAACAAGTGCTAACAGAGGAGCAAATGAAAACCTTCCCTAAGTCATTTCTGGCTAAGCGACTTGAAGAGGATTTAGCGAAAGGGAAGGTTCATTATCGTTTTCAAGCAGAGTTAGCCGAGCCGGGTGATGCATTAACGGATCCTTCAGTTCGTTGGCCTGTTGATCGCACAACAATTAATTTAGGAAAGCTTACGATAGAATCTACGGGCGAATCAGGTTGCGACCTCACAAATTATGACCCAAATCTATTGTCTGAGGGCTTTATGCCAAGTGATGACAAAGTACTTAAATTACGCTCAACAGCCTACGCTATTTCATTTGCTAAGCGTTTAACGGGTCAATAAACCATACTAAATCGCTTGATGTAGATCCCTAGAACTTGATTTCCAAAGGAACTTGCTGATCTATCTACCAAGCGATTTTAACTAAAAGTTGCCGCACACACTCAAAGGCTTATCCTCTAATTAAGCATTGTTTTTATTCACTTTACCCATATATATACTTTTCTTGAAAAGAATATAAAGGGAAGTTTATGAACGTTACTTTGCGTGATGTTACGAAGGACAATTGGGTGGATGTAATTCACTTAGAAATAACTAAAGAGCAAGAGGATTACGTCGCGTTAAATTCAGAGTCTATCGCTGAATCTAGCTTTTATCCTCATTATGTTAATCGAGCAATATATCGCGAAGATGAAGTCGTCGGTTTTATTCAATACTACCAAGAACTTGAAGAAGGACTGCCTGATGAGTTTTACATTGCTCAGTTTATGGTTGATGTAAAATATCAAGGCCAAGGTATAGGTAAAATCGCAACAGAATTAGTAATTAACGAGATGAAAGTCATTCCAGAGTGTAAAAAAATAACCATACTCTACATGCCAGGTCATCATGTGATGCGTAAATTCTATTCACAGTTTGGTTTTGTTGTGACGGAAGAAGACGATGAAGATGGTGTTGTAATGGAGCTTGATGTTAAATAGTTGAATCGCTCTTTTTGGGTGCTTAGTTATCATCAACTTTAACTATATCCTGTCAGGCTTTATTGGTAGGCCTTGATAAAATCTGACAGTCTTATATTCGCGATAAGCAGACTGTCGGATAAACTCTTTTTTGGACATTTATGAGTTAGAATCGACAGACGGATCTGGGCAATGGCTAGACATTGGTAACGCATTAAGCGGAGAGTAAAAGTGGGCTAAATTTGTGAAGCAAAGCGGAATCGAACCAACTGTTACGAATCCGCCTTAAACCCCTTATTACATGCCTTTCTCTTTTTCTATCACCGAAATTGTTCTTTCTACAAATCTTTTGAATGCTTCTTGGGGAAGGAATGGTGACCTAC
>VAOY01031361.1_pt1 | contig 26538 bp, 42 predicted proteins | sample 3393881 | NCBI WGS metagenome assembly VAOY01 (sample SAMN08290430, study PRJNA428436) | hydrothermal vent metagenome | isolation source: Deep-sea hydrothermal vent chimney | place: Indian Ocean: Southwest Indian Ridge
GAAATGATTACATCGATAGCCATGGATAAGGAACTGCGCTTTGCTATTCGTGAAGGCGGACGTACTGTGGGCGCCGGTGTTGTAACGGAGATTGTTGAGTAAAGGATAGAACGTGGCAAATCAAACTATACGCATTAGTCTTAAAGCTTACGATCATCATCTGTTGGATAAGTCCACAGAGAAAATTGTAAAAACTGCAAAATCAACTGGGGCTGTTATTTCCGGACCAATTCCGATGCCTACAAAACGAACAATCTATACAGTGTTACGATCACCCTTTGTTGATAAGAAATCAAGAGAGCAATTTCAAACGAAAATTCATAAACGAGTTGTAGATATTTTGAATTCGACACCAAAAACAGTTGAGGCGTTGATGAAATTAGATCTACCTGCTGGTGTTGATATCGAGATTAAGGTCTGATTATGCGTGGTCTAATAGGAAAGAAAATTGGAATGACGCAGATTTTCAGTGACGAGGGGACTGTATTTCCAGTAACCATTGTGGAAGCTGGACCTTGTGTTGTTACTCAAATTAAAACTGAAAAGAATGATGGTTATTCAGCTGTGCAGCTTGGATTTGGAGACAGAAAAGAAAAGCATACAAATAAACCTATGAAGGGTTTATTTGAAAAAGCAAATACATCTCCTAAAAGAGTACTGTATGAATTTGAACCAATATCAGGATTTGATTATAAAGTGGGTCAGCAGTTTGGTGCATCCATTTTTAAAGAAGGTGATATAATCAATGCAATTGGTACATCCAAGGGAAAAGGGTTTACCGGTGTTATTAAACGTCATGGTTTCAGTCGTGGCCCTCAGACACATGGGCAAAGAGAATATTTACGATCACCGGGTTCAATTGGGCAGGGGTCTGATCCTTCCAGGGTTTTTAAAGGAATGAAAATGGCTGGCCATTCCGGTGTACAAAAAGTAACTGTTAAAAACCTTGAAATAGTCAAAGTGGATAGTGAAAAAAATCAGTTATTCATAAAAGGGGCAGTTCCTGGGGTCAATAACAGTTACGTACTGATTAAGAAATAATTATGGAATTGAAAGTTTATAAAAAAGACGGTGGTAAAGCTTCCAAAATGAAGTTGGAAGAATCTGTGTTTGGAATTACTCCAAACGAAGATGTAGTTTTTCGCGCCGTTCAATCAGAGTTGACCAATAGTCGACAAGGAACCCATTCTACGAAAAGCCGAGGAATGGTCCGTGGTGGCGGTCGCAAACCTTTCAAGCAAAAAGGCCGTGGTGTTGCCCGTGCAGGCTCTACCCGTTCACCTTTGTGGCGTGGGGGAGGTACTGTTTTTGGACCGCAGCCTCATGGCTATTCGTATAAAATGCCAAAGAAAATGAAACTATTAGCCCGCCGGTCTATATTGTCGTACAAAGCGAATAATGACGGTCTAATTATTATGGATGAAATAAGTGTAACCGATCCTAAAACTAAAGAATTCATGAAAATCTTAAATGAATTAAAAATTGCTGATAAGAAAGTGACAGTATTATTAGGTGAATCAAAGACGAATGTTTTCCTGGCGGGTAGAAATATTCCTAATATAGCAATTTTAGAAGCCAAGGATGCAAGCACATATGATTTAATTGATTGCGATGTTATTTTAGCGGAGAAATCAGGTGTGGATATTTTAACTGAACAATTAATGGTGCAATAATGTCCACAAGAGAAATAATTATTAAACCTATATTTACTGAAAAAATGAGCCGTCTGGAAGAATCCGAACGTAAATATGCTTTTCAGGTGGAAGGCTCTGCAAATAAAATTCAAATAAAATCTGCAATTGAAAAGCGTTTTGATGTAGAAGTTGAAAAAATTGCAACAATGAATCGTTTAGGAAAAACCAAGCAAATGTCGATGCGAAGCGGTGGAAGAACTATCCGTACGAACGGTCGTCGTTCAAGTTGGAAAAAAGCGGTTATTACATTAAAAGAAGGTTTTAACATTGACCTAGTTGGGGGAGAATCCTAATCATGGGTGTAAGATCTATTAAGCCGACTACTCCTGGGAATCGATTTTCTACTCGTCCTGATTTTGCAGAGATTACCAAAAGTACACCGGAAAAAAGTTTAACTGTTGCAAAGCGGAAAACCGGTGGTAGAAATAATAATGGTAGAATTACATCACGCCATCGCGGTGGCGGCCATAAACAACGTTATCGGTTAATTGATTTTAAACGTGACAAGCATGATGTCCCGGCAAAAGTCTTTGCGATCGAATACGATCCGAATCGTTCTGCGAATATTGCATTATTACATTATGCAGATGGTGAAAAACGATATATACTTTCTCCCTTTGGCATAAAAGTTGGGGATACGATTACTTCAGGAGAAAGTGCTCCTTTAAAAATTGGAAATGCTTTGCCCTTGAAAAATATCCCAACAGGAATGTATGTACATAATATAGAATTATTTCCGGGAAGAGGTGGGCAAATGGTACGCAGCGCCGGCGCCTCAGCTCAGGTGATGGCCAGAGATGGCGGGTTTACTACGCTTAGACTTCCTTCAAACGAAATTCGTTTAATTCGTAATGAATGCTATGCCACACTTGGTGAAGTGGGCAATAAATCACATGAGCAGGTTGTTTCAGGAAAAGCGGGTCGTTCTCGATGGTTAGGAATTAGGCCGAGAGTTCGCGGTGTTGCGATGAATCCGGTTGATCACCCCATGGGTGGAGGTGAAGGTAAATCTTCAGGTGGTCGTCATCCTACTACGCCTTGGGGTAAACCTACAAAAGGTTATAAAACACGTAAGAAGAAAAAGAAGTCTAACGATTATATTGTGAAGAGGAGAAAGTAGGATGCCAAGATCTATTAAAAAAGGTCCTTTCGTGGATGAAAAACTTCTTAAAAAAATTCATGCAATGGATGAAAGCGGGAAGAAAAGAGTTATCAAAACATGGTCGAGACGCTCCATGATTACGCCCGAATTTGTAGGACATACATTTGCCGTTCACAATGGGAATAAATTTATTCCAGTTTTTATTTCAGAAAATATGGTTGGGCATAAATTAGGTGAATTTTCACCAACAAGAATTTTTAGAATGCATTCAGGAGATAGAAAGTAATAATGGAAGCTCAAGCCGTTAGTCGTTACGTAAGGCAGTCGCCGTATAAAATTCGTATAGTTATGGATGAAGTTCGGGGTAAAAAAGTGGGTGATGCGTTGAATTATTTGCATTTTTCAACGAAAAAAGCTGCTGGCGTACTTGAAAAGACCATCCGGTCAGCGGTAAGTAATTTGTTACAAAATGCTGAAGATTCGAATATTGATCCTGATGGATTAATTGTTTCAAACGCATTTGTAAATGGTGGACCGCATATGAAACGTATTCGCGCTGCTTCGATGGGCAGGGTTTCCAAATTAAATAAACCCACAAGTCATGTGACTATCGTGGTAAGTGATAAATAAGGAGCAATTTTGGGTCAAAAGACACATCCAATTGGTTTTCGTTTAATTGTCAATAAAAATTGGCGTTCGAATTGGTACGCTGACAAGTCATTTGCAAAAAATCTTGAAGAAGATGTTAGAATTCGTAAATATATTAAACTGCGTTTACCAAACGCCGGTATTTCTAGAGTTGAAATTAGTCGAACATCCAAAATGGTCACTGTAACTATTTTAACTGCACGTCCGGGTATTGTTATTGGTAAAGGTGGCGAAGAAGTCCAGCGGCTAAAGCAGGAAATTAATCAACTGACTGAAAAAGATGTTCAGATTAATATTTCTGAAGTAAAGCGCCCCGAGTTAGATGCAGCTCTTGTCGGTGCAAACATTGCTCATCAATTAGTGAAAAAGATTTCTTACAGACGAGTTGTCGGTAAAGCAATTCAGTCAACAATGAGGATGGGTGCACAGGGTATTCGTATAAATGTAGCAGGTCGATTAGGTGGCTCGGAAATTGCCAGAAGTGAAAAATTTCACCAAGGAAGAGTCCCTCTCCATACACTACGAGCAGATATTGATTATGCATTAACTGAAGCTCAAACTGCTTATGGTGTCATTGGAATTAAAGTTTGGATTTGTAATGGGGAATCAGCTTAAGAGTTCATTATGTTAGAACCGAGAAAAGTAAAATTTAGACGTCATCATCGAGGTAATCGTCGTGGAATGGCGAAAAGAGGAAGCACAGTTGCATTTGGGACTTATGGACTGAAAGCAATGGGACCAGGTTGGATAAGTGCCAGGCAGATTGAAGCTGCTCGTATTACAATTTCAAGAGTTGTGCGTAAGACAGGTAAAATGTGGATTCGTATTTTTCCTGATAAACCTATTACTAAAAAACCTGCTGAAACTCGTATGGGTAAAGGTAAAGGTGCTCCAGAATATTGGGTATCGGTTGTAAAGCCGGGTCGTATTTTATTTGAAGTTGAAGGAGTCGACCGGGAAATGGCAGAGCTTGCATTTACAAATGCGTCTCATAAATTGCCGATTAAAACGAAAATTGTAGAGCGGAAAGAAGGATAATGAAGCGTTCTGAATTACGTGAAATGAACACGGAAGAGTTGGGAGTAAAGCTTCAAGAAGATTTGGAGGCTTTGCAAAATTTGAGATTTCAAAAATCATTACAACAATTAGAAAACCCGATTCAAATCAAACATTTAAGAAGAGAAATTGCTCAAATCAAAACAGCGATTAACGAATATTCTAAAGGCATTCGTGAAGAAAAAGGTGCTCAATAATTATGGAACGTAAAAGACAATCTCTAACGGGTGAAGTCGTCAGTGATAAAATGGACAAAACCGTTGTAGTTAAAGTAACCAGACGAATTCCTCATAAGGTTTATAAGAAAATTATTAATCAAACTAAAAAGTATATGGCGCATGTAGGTAATGTTGTTCCGAAAACTGGGGATATTGTGCGCATTTCTTCAACAAGGCCTATCAGCAAACATGTTTGCTGGCAGGTAAGTGAAATCATTAGAGAATCAGTAAAGGTTGGATAGAAAAAGTGATTCAGCAAGAAACACGATTAAAAGTTGCAGATAATACCGGTGCGAAGGAAGTATTGTGCTTCAAGATCATTGGTGGTTCTAAAAGAAGATATGCAACCGTTGGCGATATTATCGTCATAACGGTAAAAAACGCAATTCCGGGTGGTATGGTGAAAAAAGGTGAAGTATCACGTGCGGTGGTCGTAAGAACGAGTAAAGAAATTCGACGGAAAGATGGCACTTACATTCGATTTGATGATAATGCCGCTGTTTTGTTAAATAATGCAGGTGAGCCCAGGGGAACACGTATTTTTGGACCGGTTGCACGTGAACTGCGTGATAGCGGTTACATGAAAATTATTTCCATGGCTCCGGAGGTATTATAATGCATATTAAGAAAAATATGACTGTGAGAGTTATTAGTGGAAATCATAAGGGATCAGAAGGTAAGGTACTACATATTTTTCCTGATGTAGATAAAGTAATTATTGAAGGCGTTAACTTAGTAAAACGCGCAACACGGCCCTCCCAGCAAAATCCTTCCGGTGGTTTTGTTGAGAAAGAAGCACCTGTACATGTATCAAATGTGTTACCTGTGCATAAAGGAAATGTTACACGTGTTGGATATAAAAAATTAGATAATGGTCGTAAGGTACGAATTGCTGTAAAGACCGGAGACGAATTAGAATAATAATATGGTTACAAAAGAGACAAAAAAAGAAATACCGAAAAAAACAACAGCTAAAAAACAAACTGCTAAAAAATCCATGGTAAAAAAGCAGACTGTAAAAAAGCAACCTGTAAAAAAGAGTGCTCCGAAAAAAAGCACTCCCAGTAAAGCGGTATATACACCCAATCTAAAAAAGTATTATAGTGAAAAAATCGTGCCTGCATTAATAAAGCAATTTGGTTATAAAAACATAATGGAAGTTCCTCGCCTCACAATGATATCATTAAATATTGGTATTGGTGATGCGAAAAATAACCCGAAAGCTTTAGAAAATGCTGTAAATGAATTAACGCTTGTTACCGGACAAAAAGCCGTCGTTACTCGTGCAAGAAAGGATATTTCAAACTTCAAAATACGTATTGGATTCCCAGTGGGTTGTAAAGTTAATCTCCGGGGAAATCGTATGTATGAATTTTTTGAAAGACTTATTTCAATCGCATTACCGCGTACAAGAGATTTTAGAGGTTTATCTTTCAAATCTTTTGATCGTAAAGGTAATTATTCTTTTGGTGTAAAAGAGCAAATAATTTTTACTGAAATTGATTATGATAAAGTGGACTCAATCAGAGGAATGGATGTAACCATTACAACGACAGCATCTACGGATGATGAAGCGTACGGGTTATTAAAAGAGTTTGGGTTTCCATTACAGGATAAACCTGTTAAACAAGATGAAGTCGCAGAGGCTGCTTAATGGCAAAAAAATCACTCATTGTTAAATCAAAAAGGAAACCAAAGTTTTCTACCAGGGGATATAATCGTTGTTTTAACTGCGGACGACCTGATGGATATTTAAGAAAATTTGGTTTATGTAGAATTTGTTTTCGTGAAATGGCTTTGAAAGGTGAAATCCCTGGCATAACAAAGGCCAGTTGGTAAGGAGAAATTTGTAATGAGTATGACGGATCCAATTTCAGATTTGTTAACACGTATTCGCAATGGCTTGCGAGCCAAAAAACGTTGGGTGAATATTCCATCTTCGAATGAAAAAATGCGAATTTTATATATTTTGAAAGAAGAAAAATATATTGAAGATTTTATGCTAATCGATGAGAAGGTAAAAAAACAGATTCGTATATTTCTTAAATACGATTATCGGGGAAGTCCTGTGATTTCAGGTATTGAGAGAATCAGTAAACCTGGTTTGCGAATTTATAAAAATAGAAAAGATTTACCCCGTGTACTCGATGGATTAGGTATAGCAATTTTGTCAACATCTAAAGGAATTATTTCAAATAAGACTGCAAAGAAAATAGGTGTTGGCGGCGAAGTTATTTGCAACGTTTGGTAAGAAGATGTCAAGAATAGGAAAAGAACCGATCATTATCCCTGAAGGTGTCATTATTGACATTCAACCTAATTTGGTGTCTGTCAAAGGCCCAAAAGGTAAATTACTAGTTAATATTCATCAGGATATAAAAGTTGAACAAGAAAATGGCCATGTAAATGTTACTAGGTCGTCAGATATTAAAAGCCATCGAGCATTGCACGGGACCTTTCGCGTTTTAGTCGCCAATGCAATTCATGGTGTATCAAAAGGATATCAAAAGGAACTGGAAATCAGAGGTATTGGATATCAAGCAAATATGCAAGGGAATCGCCTAGTGTTGCAGTTAGGGTATTCTCACGATATAGTTTTTGATCCACCCGAAGGAATAACTATTTCTGCAAATCGAACAGAAGTAACCATAGCAGGTATTGACAAGCAAATGGTTGGTGAAGTCACCGCAAAAATTAGATCATTTAGAAAACCGGAACCTTATAAGGGTAAGGGGATCAGATATAAAAATGAATATGTACGCTCAAAGCAAGGTAAGACTATCGGAGGCGGAGACTAATAATGAGTCAAAATAAAGTTAAAAATATACGCTTTAGCCGCAGACGAAATCGCAGCAAACGAGATAATCGTTTCCATGCCGACCGATACCGTTTGGTCGTAAATAGAAGTATTAAAAATATTTCAGCTCAAATTATTGACGATTTGAAAGGCGCCACTTTAGTATCGGCTTCAACAATGGATAAAAACTTACAAGCCAAAGTGGCGAAAATCAGCGGTAAAGTTGAACAAAGTAAACTAGTTGGTGAGCATTTGGCTGTTAAAGCCAAAAAGAATAAAATTGAAAAAGTAGTATTTGACCGAAATGGATTCCCTTATCATGGGCGCGTAAAAGCATTAGCCGAAGGCGCTCGAGAAGGCGGATTGAATTTCTAAAGGAGTTTGAATTGGCAATTATTAATCCAGCTGAATTAGATCTTCGCGAAGAAACTGTTGTACGAATCAATCGTGTAGCAAAAGTAACCTCGCGTGGAAAACGATTCCGTTTTTCTGCATTGGTTGTTGTGGGCGATGGAAAAGGTCATGTAGGTATCGGTCTTGGTAAGGCGAATGAAGTAATGAGTAGTATTTCAAAAGCAAAAGATGATGCCAAAAGAAATATCTTTAGAGCTTCAATAATTAATGGGACAATACCTCATAAAATTACAGGCAAACATGGTGCAAGTCGAGTGATGTTAAAACCGGCATCCGCAGGTACTGGTATTATTGCCGGAGCAGCTGTTCGCGCTGTAATGGAGCAAGTAGGTGTGCATAATATTCTGACTAAGCGTTATGGATCTAGCAATATTTTGAATGTAGTAAATGCAACAGTAGATGCTCTTCATAATTTACAAGATGCCGTGTCTGTGGCTAATAAACGTGGAATTACGATAAAAGAAGTGTTTAATTAAAATGGCAAAAGCAAAAACAAAATCTATTCGTATTACACAAGTACGCAGCCGAATTGGCCGATTACCGAAGCATAAGGCAACATTGGATGCTTTAGGATTAAGAAAGATTAATCAAACCGTTGAATTACCAGATAACGAAATGACTCGTGGAATGATTAAAAGTATTTATTTTTTATTAAAGGTTGAGGAAGCGTAATGAAATTGGGTGAATTAAAACCTACTAGTGGAACAACGTTTAGGAAAAAACGTCGTGGGCGTGGTCCTGGAACTGGATTAGGCAGAACTGGGGGACGAGGTGAAAAAGGGTATCATTCTCGGAGTGGTAGTAAAACACTTGAATGGTTCGAAGGTGGCCAAATGCCATTGTTACGGCGTTTGCCGAAGCGAGGATTTTCTAACAAGATGTTTAAAAAATCTTTTCAAGTTGTGAATTTGGCATCAATTGAAAAATTAGGTATTCAAGAAGTGAATGCTCAAATGATGGCTGAAAATGGTTTGGTCCGATCAGCTTTACAACCTATAAAAGTGTTAGCTAAAGGTGATATCACTAAAGAATTCAATGTTACAGCAAGTGCATTTAGTGAAACAGCAAAAGATAAAATTGAAAAAGCAGGTGGAAGTGTTACAGTTCAATGATTGATAAGGTAAGAAACATTTTCAGCATTCCTGAACTCCGAAAGAGGATTTTATTCACTTTTGGAGTTTTAGTGGTTGTTCGTCTGGGTGCCCACCTTCCTATTCCGGGCATAGATGGAGAAGCGCTCCATGCTGCTTTTCAAAACATGCAAAATACACTGTTTGGACTTTTTGACATGTTTGCCGGCGGTGCATTCCAAAAAGCAACTTTGTTTGCACTTGGGATTATGCCCTACATTTCTGCATCCATTATGATTCAATTAATGGGTACAGTTGTACCGTATTTCCAACGACTGCAGAAAGAAGGAGAAGCCGGACGCAAAAAAATTACACAAATCACACGATATGGTACTGTACTGATCGCCGTTTTTCAGGCCTACAGTGTAACAGTATTTTTAGGATCAATGACTGCTAATTCGCCTACAGGGACAATTGCAGTTGTCACAAATCCTGGTTTCGGTTTCACATTTGTTGCCATTGTGACTATCGTTACGGGTACAATGTTTTTAATGTGGCTTGGTGAGCGGATAACAGAACGAGGAATTGGTAACGGTATTTCGCTTATCATTATGATTGGGATTATGTCTCGCTTACCCACTGTAATCATGAGTGAAATCACCCTCATTAATGAAGGCGTTCGTAATTTATTATCAGAAGTTATTTTATTAGGTATTATGTTTGTGATTATTGCGTTTGTTGTCTTTTTAACACAAGGGACCCGTAAAATACCCGTACAATATGCAAAACGTGTTATAGGTCGAAAAGTGTATGGTGGTCAGTCAACGCACATACCATTACGTGTAAATACTGCAGGTGTTATGCCCATCATTTTTGCACAGGCAATTATGTTTTTACCTAGCACCATTGCAATGTTCTTCGTCGAAAGTGAATTTATGCAAGGAGTGATGCGATGGTTTTCATTTGATCATCCATTTTATTGGGGTGTCTTTGGAACCTTGATTGTGTTCTTCACTTATTTTTATACAGCAATTGCATTTGATCCTGTTCAAGTTTCAACTCAAATGAAGCAGCATGGCGGATTTATTCCCGGTATTCGGCCTGGTAAAAAGACCGCTGATTATATTGATCATATTTTGACCAGAGTAACATTACCTGGCTCGTTTTTTCTAGCTTTTGTTGCAATTTTCCCATATCTATTAATGAACGTAATGGATGTTGGGTATGATTTAGCATCATTTTTCGGTGGAACAAGTTTATTAATCATCGTCGGTGTTTCATTAGATACTTTGCAGCAAGTTGAATCTCATTTGCTCATGCGTCATTATGATGGCTTTTTGTCAAAGGGTAAAATACGTGGACGGAGGCGCATGTAATGGGTAGAGTGCGATCTTCATGGGAAATAGAATTGATCACCGAAAGCTGTCAGATTGTAGCTGATACACTGGATATGTTGACTAGCCATATAAAACCAGGTATTAAATCGTTAGAATTAGATTCATTAGCAGATGATTTTATTCGCTCCAACGGAGCTAGACCAGCATTCAAAGGTTATATGGGCTTTCCTGCAACACTTTGTATTTCAATCGATGATGAAGTCGTGCATGGGATTCCAAATAACCGAATTCTTAAAGAAGGTCAAATTGTAAGTTTTGATTGTGGTGCTGAAAAAAATGGTTATTATGGTGATTCTGCCCGAACGTATGCTGTAGGTTCTATTTCAGAAGAAAAAAAGAAACTTATGGATATTACAAGAGAATCCCTGTTTCATGGAATTAGCGAAGCTAAAGTTGGGAATTATGTTTCTGATATTGGCCATGCCATTCAAACATATGTTGAAGCAGTGGGATTTTCTGTTGTGAGGGAATTAGTAGGCCATGGTATCGGAACTGAACTGCATGAAGAACCACAAGTCCCAAATTTCGGATCACCGAAACAGGGTGTCAAATTGCAGACTGGAATGTGCTTAGCGATTGAACCCATGATTAATATTGGTACTAAAGAAGTTTACACAGACAAAGATGGTTGGACAGTAAAAACAAAAGATGGCCAATCGTCAGCACATTTTGAACATACAATTGCTATTTTAAAAGATGGTCCGGAAATTTTAACAATGGGGAAAGCCTGATGGCAAAAGAACAACCCATTACAGTTGATGGTATCATCAAAGAAACATTACCAAATGCTATGTTCAGAGTTGAAATAGAAATTGGTGACGCGAAACATGAAGTATTGGCTCATGTTAGTGGGAAAATGCGTATGCATTTTATAAAAATATTACCAGGAGATATGGTGACATTAGAAGTATCCCCATATGATTTGAACAGAGGAAGAATCGTTTACAGACAGAAATAGGTTTTATGAAAGTACGTCCATCCGTTAAGAAAATGTGTGCAAAGTGTAAGATCATTCGCCGCAAAGGTGTGGTGTTAGTGATTTGTGAGAATCCAAAACATAAGCAGAGACAAGGTTAGGAGTTAAAATTGGCTCGTATTGCAGGTATAGATATTCCGCGCGATAAAAAAGTCGTTTATTCTCTTCGATATATTTATGGGATTGGCTTAACAACAGCAAAAAAGATTTGCGCTGAAGCTAAAATAGATGAAAATATCCGCGTGAAAGATTTAAAAGAAAATCAGGTGATTGCGATTCGCGATGCCATCAATAAATTTGAAATTAAAATAGAAGGTGAAGCCCGTTCAGAGATGGCCATGAATATTAAACGCCTTAAAGATGTGGGATCTTACAAAGGTGTTCGCCATCGCCGTGGTTTGCCGGTAAACGGACAACGTACAAAAACAAACGCTAGAACCCGTAAAGGGAAAAAGCGAACAATCGGTTTGGGTAAAGGAAGAGTTTAATTAGATGGCTAAAGAAAAAAGCACTAAGAAAAAATCTAAAAAGAAAACCGTTGAATCAAACGGTGTTGCTCATATTAAAGCAACCTTTAACAATACGCATGTCACATTAACAGATGTTTATGGAAATGTGATTGCCTGGTCTACGGCTGGAACTTCTGGTTTCAAGGGATCGCGTAAAAGTACTGCATATGCTGCGACTATGGCTGCGGATAAAGTTGCAAAACAAGCTATGTCCATGGGATTATTAAAGGTTGATGTAAGAGTAAAAGGACCCGGATCTGGAAGAGAATCTGCCATCCGTGCTTTGGCAGCAGCAGGGTTAGAAGTATTATCAATTCGAGATATGACACCTTTACCGCATAACGGGTGTCGACCTCCGAAGAAACGTCGGGTTTAAATAGAGTAAGATTTATGGCAAAAATAAAAACACCAAAGGGGAAACTTGTCCGGAAATTTGGCGAAAATATTTTCGGCAATCCCAAATTTGACAAATTATTAAATCGAAAACCTTATGCTGCAGGACAGCATGGCCAATCACGCCGTAGAAGACTTTCTAACTATGGTGTTCAGCTAAAAGAAAAACAGAAAATTAAAATCATGTATGGCATTCTAGAACGTCAGTTTAGAAATTATTTTAAAAAAGCTGATAAGATGGTCGGTGAAACAGGAACAAACCTTATGCAAATGCTGGAAAGTAGGTTGGATAATGTTGTATACCGGTTAGGTTTTGCATCCACACGCCCCGCTGCTAGACAGTTAGTGAATCATGCCCATGTTATAGTGAACAATCATAAGGTGAATATTCCATCTTATATTGTAAAACCCGGTGATGTGATAAAGATTCGCGCTCGTAGTAAAAAAATGGATCTCATTTTGGATTCAATGAAAAGAATTAAGGGAGATCTTGATCTTCCTTGGCTTGAATTAGACAAAGCCAAGATGACCGGAACAGTTATTGCTATTCCTGAAAGGGAAGATATGCAAGTTCTGGTCAACGAACAATTAGTAGTCGAATTATATTCTAAATAATTAACAAAAAGGTACTTTATCCATGGCAAATAAACTGGAACTCAAAGTTCAAATTGATGATAAAACGTTAACAGATACATCAGGTACATTTTCATTACAACCACTGGAAAGAGGTTATGGAATTACCCTTGGGAATTCGTTGCGTCGAGTATTATTAACATGTATTCCAGGTGCTGCGATTACCAATGTTAAAATCGATGGTGTTTTGCATGAATTTTCAACCATAAAAGGTGTTCGTAACGATGTTTCTGATATGATACAAAATCTTAAAGGTGTCCGTTTTAAATTGATGGACAATGATCCTGATAAAGTGACTATTAAACTTGAAGGACCATGCAAGTTCACAGCAAGAGATATTCAAAAAGCCAGTAGCCAGTTTTCTATTCTGAATAAGAAACATTTTATCACAGAATTAACGGATAATGTAAAACTGGAAATGGAGCTTCGTATCGGTATTGGTAAAGGATATGTTCCTTCTGAAGAAAACGAACTTCCAAATGCACCAGTCGGAACAATTGCGATTGATAGTGTTTATAATCCGGTGACAAAAGTTACCTATGATGTAAGTCCAGTTCCTGGAGCAAAAGATCCCATTGAAATTCTAACAATGAATGTTGAAACAGATGGTTCAATTACTCCGCAAGATGCAATCAGTCATGCATCGTCAATGATGATGGAACATTTGAAATACGTTGAAGCGATCTCTAACCCGGAAATTCTGGAAATTTCAGAAGGCATCAGTGAAGAAGATCTCAAAATTAGAGTTTTATTAAAGAGAACTATCGACGAAATGGAATTGTCAGTGCGTAGTCACAATTGTCTTCAGGCTGCCGGTATCAAGTACATTTATGAATTAGTGAATAAAGAAGAAAATGTGATGCTTAAATACAAAAACTTTGGCAGAAAGTCTCTGACAGAGTTAGTAGAAAAACTGGATGAAATGGGCTTGAGCTTTGGTATGGATGTCGATAATTATTTGAAAGACCCTGCTTAAAATGGCTAAAAATAACAGACATCGTAAATTGGGTGTAAACCCATCCCATCGTCGAGCAATGCTTAACAATCTTGCAGAAAATCTTATTCGTCATAAACGAATTAAAACAACTGACTCTAGAGCAAAGGCACTTCGTGAATTTATTGAACCACTCATTACTAAAGCGAAAAAGGGTGATTTGAATTCAAGAAGAATGGTATTGAAAAGATTACATAAAGAATCCGTTCAAACTTTGTTTAATGAAATAGGTCCTACATTTGCAGATCGTCCGGGCGGATATACTCGAATCATCAAATTGGGTTTTCGTAAAAGTGATAGCGCCGCTGTCTCGTTGATAGAATTGGTTGGTTTTGAAGGCGGTGGAGAAAGTAAAGAAGTAAGTGATGCAAAAGCTGATTCCGAATAATTAATTTAAATAAATGCACGTTCAACACCGAAAAAGGGCAGTCATTATGGCTGTCCTTCTTTTTTTATCAATATCAAAAATTTATCCTGGATTTCGATCATTTAATGAGCGCTGCTTATGGGTGGTTCGCAACACTATGGCAGATAAACAGTCCATTGATCGAATGGTCACGTTTGCTGTAGAGAATGGCTTAAACAATTTATTAGTTCAAGTCCGCGGTCGCGGTGATGCATTCTATAATTCCAAATTAATCCCACGTAGTGAATTATTGGAAAATGCCTCTTTTGATCCGTTGTATTATGTAATTATGAAAGCGCATGCAAATGGGTTGAAAGTACATGCTTGGATGAACGTCTATTTAATTTGGTCCAAAATCCAAAATCCTAATTCAGAAAAGCATGTGTTTAATGTTAATCCGGAATGGATCGATAAAGATGGAAATGAGCCAACATCCATATTTACTAACAATAACAGCATGAGGGGAGAGGGGTATTATTTAGCTCCACACCATCCTGAAGTCAAACAACATTTATTATCCGTATTCCGAGAGATTACTGCATTATATGATATTGACGGATTGCATTTAGATTATGTGCGGTTTCATGATATTGACTATGGAAATAATTCGGAAGCAAAAGCAATTTTCTACCAAAGTTTATATAAACAAAGAAAACCAATATTTAAAAACGGGGAAAATGATTCAAACCAAGAGTGGAATAATTATCGCCGAGCGTCGATCACAGAATTAGTGAGGGATACAAAGCAAATGCTAATGGAAGTTCGGTCAGATTGCATACTTTCAGCCGCTGTGAAACCCAATCTTTTGTCAGCAAAAAATCGTTATTTACAAGAATGGGATGTGTGGCTGGCTGCCGGTTACATAGACTGGGTAATACCAATGAATTATACTCCCAATTTGAGAAAATTTGCTGATAACATAGATTTGATTTATGAAAATCTTCCGGAAAAATATCGAAATCGAATTATGATGGGAATTGCGCTATATAATCAATCCCCCCTGGATGCAGTTGATAAAATTTATTACTCAGAGATTACTCGTTTTAAAGGAATTTCATTATTTTCCTATAATGTAATAGTAGAACAGCCTAATTACTTCAAAGAATTTAAACGATCTTTAAAATATTGAAATCTTAACAATCCACGTATTGTTGTGATGTCATTCTCTTATAAATCACAAAATCATCAAAGTGTAATTATTTATAATTACAACTTCATTTTCTATTCGTTTTCCTTCCCAATTTATGATTGTCCGGAATTATAGGCTTTTTAATTGAATGACTAGATAATGGGTAAATAATGAAATATTTCTTCCATAGAAAAATGTCTACACCATTAACTTAATTACAATCTAAGCACGTCAGACCTTCTGCTCTCATTTGCCAAATATGTTCAACCATTCTGTAGTCGCGTGTCCGGGTAACGTTTCTAATATCATCAATAAAATACTTCAAAGTTTCATCCAGATAGATGGATTTATTATTGGGGATCAATAGAGTCAGTTCTATTTCTTGATTCTGGTAAGGATCATCAGCGGGAATAATCAAAAATTGATTCAACAATAGTTCTTCTTCATTGGAAATAAAATTATAGCTAATATTTTCGGCATACATTTTTGCATCTTTATAAGAACGCGCCATGGCGTGTTTCTGAATATGGAGATAAAAAAGAGAATCATTTGAACGGCGCACATCCAACTGAACAGATGAGATCAGTGTGTTGTTATCATTTTCAGAATCGATGATTTTCAGATCGCGGTCTTCCCAATAATAATCATCATGAGTTAGAAGCGCAACTTTTAATGTATCTGAATCAACCTCGAATAGTTCAACAATTTGATCTTTTCGGGCATCTTCAGAAAAAACGGATAAACTGTATAATCCGAAAACAATGATTGATATTAAACCTAAAATCCACAAGCTCGCCAGAGTTCCCTTGATATAGTTGGGTTGTTTGGCCATTCTGAATAGTAAGCGTAAACCAACGTAAATAATTTGGAAAATGGGAATACCCAAGAATAGAATTAAACCGAGTAGAACAAATATTTCAGGTAATGGAAATGTTTCAAAAACTGTTTTTAGAGTGTGTATAGGACCAGTAAAATCATGGTGGAAAATTCCAAATTTCCCTGAAAATAAAAGCAACAAAAAGGAGAAAGCAATTGTCACCAATAATCCCAAACTCAACAACCCAATTCCCAAGAGCGGTTTAAATACAAAACTGAGCGCTCTTGTAAGTTTTACTAATATCTGAAAAATAAACCGAACTGTTTTACCCAGCAATCTGAAAAAGGTTTTCAAAATATTTTCATCAACATTATTCTCAACCACATTCTCAAATTTTGATGTAAATGCTTTTCCAATGGTTTCGGCTGTAATGGGTTCACCTTTCATTTTAAGTTGATCGGATGTTGAATCCGCTTTAGGAGCAATAATCCAGAGAATCAAATACACAATAAGGCCAAAACCACCTAAAAATACACTAATTAAAAATCCAAGGCGAAACAGAACAGGGTCAATATTAAAATAAACACCCAACCCTCCACAGACACCACCAATAATTTTATCAGTTGGATGACGGTAAACGCGCCGTTTGACTTTTTCTTTTAAAGGTTGATCATTGGGAATATCATCAACTACATCTGAACCGTCATATTCTTCTGGTTGCCCCATAATTTTAATCACATTTTCTACATGGTCAGTCGATATGATCTGCACGTTTTTTTCCTGAAATATTTCAGCGATTCTGGCTTCAATGTCTGTAACAATTTCTTCCTTTCCTTCAGATTCAGAAAAATGGTCTTTAATGGATGATAGATATTTTTGAAGTAGGGTGAATGCATCTTCTTCTATGTGAAAAATGACTCCACCCAGATTGATCGTATTTGTTTTTTTCATAATGTTATGATTTTTTTGTGGTTAATCGAACAGCTTTGACCAATTCTCTCCACGTCTTATCTAATGCAGAAAGAAAAGTGATGCCATCTGATGTGATCGTATAATATTTTCTCGGTGGGCCCGATTTTGATTCCTCCCACCGATATGTAAGTAAACCAGAGTTTTTAAGTCGTGTAAGTAATGGATATAGAGTGCCTTCTACTACAATCAAGTTTGCTTTTTTTAATCGCAACAAAATGTCCGAAGGATAGGCCTCTCCGTTTTCAAAGATTGCCAGTATGCAATATTCAAGAACACCCTTGCGCATTTGTGCTTTTGTATTTTCAATTTTCATATTAATTAGTCTAAATGGTATTGCCAATATATGTATAATAACAGGTACTATGCTATGCATAATACATAAATAATTGTTTTCACCATTATTTATGTTAGATGTGCAACTATGGGTTTTACACAGGGATTGTTATTGTAATGAAAGTATATTTTATCAACGGTTCAGTATCATGTAAATTATTATCATAATTATGGAGAAATAATGTCCAGAACTATCCAAGCCCCGAAAGGAAATGAATTAACGTGTAAGAATTGGCAGATTGAAGCGCCATTCAGGATGATTCAGAATAATTTAGATCCGGATGTGGCTGAAAACCCTGATGAACTTGTTGTATATGGAGGGAAAGGAAAAGCAGCTCGGAATTGGGATTGTTACGATGCGATTTTGGATACATTAAAAAGACTTGAACCAGACGAAACATTATTGGTTCAATCTGGAAAACCGGTTGGTGTTATTCGAACTCATACCTCATCTCCGCGAGTATTGATTGCCAACTCAAATCTTGTTCCTGAATGGGCCAATTGGGAGCATTTCAACGAGTTGGATCGAAAAGGTCTTATGATGTACGGACAAATGACAGCCGGTTCATGGATTTATATTGGAACACAAGGTATTTTGCAAGGCACATACGAAACTTTTTCCGCAGCGGGTAAGCAACATTTTAATGATGATTTGACTGGGAAATTTATTTTAACTGCCGGTCTTGGAGGAATGGGTGGTGCTCAACCATTATCTGTAACGATGAATAATGGTGTCATTATTTGTATTGAAATTGATCCGTATCGTATCCAACGACGTTTGGAAACAAAATATCTTGACGTAGGAACAGAATCGTTGGATGATGCCCTTACGTTGGCCAGGGCTGCCGCAGTGAGAGGAGAACCGCTCTCTGTCGGATTATTAGGTAATGCTGCGGATATAGTACCAAAAATCGCCGAAATGGGCATTATTCCGGATTTTGTGACAGATCAAACTTCTGCCCATGATGAACTAGACGGCTATATACCCAATGGGATGGCTTTTGAGGAAGCATTAGAATTACGCAAATCCGATCCGGAGAAATATGTACAAGAAAGTTTTCGAGCTATGGCTGAACATTGCCGTGGTATTTTGAAACTTCAAGAAATGGGTGCTATTGTATTTGATTATGGAAATAACCTTCGTGGGCAAGCCAAAAAAGCCGGTGTGGAAAATGCCTTTGATTATCCCGGATTTGTTCCTGCTTATGTCCGCACATTGTTCTGTGACGGAAGGGGTCCTTTTCGCTGGGTAGCTTTATCAGGAAATCCAGAAGATATATTTAAAACTGATGAAAAAATATTAGAAATGTTTCCTGAAGATAACACGCTGACACGCTGGATTAAAATGGCACGGGAAAAAGTGCAGTTCCAAGGACTCCCATCGAGGATTTGCTGGCTGGATTATACGCAACGAGCCAAGTTTGGAGTGGAACTGAACCGCATGGTGGCCAATGGCAAACTATCAGCGCCAATAGTCATTGGGCGTGATCATTTGGATACAGGCTCAGTGGCATCACCCTATCGTGAAACTGAAGCCATGAAAGACGGTTCAGATGCTGTGGCTGACTGGCCATTATTAAATGCTTTGGCAAATGTTGCCAGCGGTTCTACGTGGGTATCTATTCATCAGGGTGGTGGTGTAGGCATGGGACTTGCTATTCACGCTGGACAGGTAATTTGCGCTGACGGTACTCCGGAAATGGAAGAGCGGATTCAACGAGTCCTGACGACTGATCCAGGAACAGGGATTTTTCGACATGCAGATGCAGGATATGAACAGGCTATTGTAAATGCAAAGAAATGGAATGTTGATATTCCGATGATTGAAGATTGAAGATTGATGATTGATGATTGATGATTCTAAAATAATAACTATAAAATTTGAATATGAACGAAGAAGAATTAAAGAAGAGAACAAAAGAATTTGCACATCGTTGTGTAAAATTATGTAAGTCACTACCAAATGCTGACCTCGGACGTCTTATAAAGGGGCAATTGTTACGATCTTCTACGTCAGTTGCTTCGAATTATCGTGCGACATGTGTTGCTCAATCCAAAAAGAGTTTTATCGCCAAAATAAGTATCGTTATTGAAGAAGCTGATGAATCACTATTTTGGCTTGAATTTATAATTGATGAAGTTTTGTTAAAAAAAGAACAAGTTCTTCCCTTAATGAACGAAGCTAACGAAATTGTTTCTATCTTTATCGCCTCGAGAAAAACTGCTAGCCGCAAATGAATAATCAAAAATCAACAATCAAGAATCAAAAATCATTTCTCGTAGAGAATATCGGTCAATTAACCACATTCAATCCCGAAACTAGTAAAGTTGAAACCATTACAAATACATCACTTTCCATCGAAAATGGATTCATCGTTGAAAGCTGTAGCGGTGGCGAAGTTATTGACTGCGGTGGCTTACTCGTCACGCCTGGTTTTGTTGATTCTCATACTCATCCCGTATTTTTAGATGGAAGGGAAGAAGAATTTTCCATGCGGCTAACCGGTGCTACTTATGAAGAAATTGCTGAAAAGGGTGGAGGTATAATTTCCAGTATTAATGGCGTACGAAATGCATCCAAAGATGAGTTGGTGGAGCATGTTACAAAACGGATGAATCGTTTTGTGAAATTGGGAACAACAACCGTTGAAGCAAAGTCCGGATATGGTTTAGATACAGAATCGGAATTGAAATCACTTCAAGTGTTACATGATGTAAATCAGATCCATGAAATTGACATAATTCCTACATTTATGGGTGCCCATGCATTTCCACCGGAATTTGCCAATGATTATGATGGCTATGTGGATTTGCTTTGTAATGAAATGATTCCGGAAGTTGCAAAACAGGGCATTGCAAAATACTGTGACGTTTTCTGTGAAAATGGATATTTCACTGTTGGTCAATCCAAACGGATATTAGAAACAGCAAAGGAACATGGCTTAACACCACGACTACACGCAGACGAGTTCGAGGATTCCGGAGCAGCTGAACTAGCAGCAGAAGTGGGTGCAGTTTCAGCAGATCACCTTATGGCTGTTAGCGATATAGGAATTCAAAAAATGGCAGAAAATGATGTCATTGCTACTTTACTTCCCGGAACGACGTTTTTCCTTGGTAAAAATACGTACGCTCCGGCAAAAACATTATTGGCAAATGATATTGAAGTAGCCTTGGCTACAGACTTCAATCCTGGAAGCTGCCATATTCAGTCCATGCCGTTTATCATTTCATTGGCGTGTATTCAATTGGGAATGACAATCGAACAGGCATTCGCCTCATCGACGTATTTTTCTGCAAAAGCATTGAATTTGGAAGATGAGGTTGGGGTAATCGCCATCGGCAGAAGGGCCGACCTCATTATTTGGGATGTTGAGAAACTGGTGGATATTCCTTACTCTGTGACAGATTTACCTATTAAAATGGTGATTAAGAATGGAAAACCAATTGACTCACGATGACGATCCGTGTAAACTTGCATCTGTTTTTAAGACATTATGATGACAAAAAGATTTAAACCAGTAATTATTACAATCCTGTTGCTCCTTAGTGCTGAAGGCCTTTTTGCTAATTATGCTTTCTACCGTACTGTGACCAATACATGCAAGTCCTACCGCATAACCGTCCAGGATGGGGAAATGTATTTCGGAAGAAGAGATGACAATGCGGATAAATTTTATCTTTCTGTCGATAGTAACAGAAATAACTTTGAAATGGCACTCATCGTCGGTTTTGTGTCTGTAGGTCAGGCAATTAAACATCAGCACTCTTTGGTTAAGAAAGGGTTAATTGAAAAATCTGCAGAACCTAGTACGGTTCACATAACAGTCTATGTACCCGTCACTCGGGATAAAATGATAATAACTGCCAGTGCCACCGCAGATCAAGTGGTGAAACTGGCGGACGGCGAGATTGATTCTGCCGAATTTATGCGTTTAATTAAAAATTCGATGGTAACACTATAGGAGGTCTTTATGGATCCATTTGGAATTGAATCAACCTTAATGAGCTACTTACGAGCTATTGGCTGGTCTATCACTGCAGCAATCGGCTTTTCCTTTGGCATTGGTTTAGCCATTAAGGTTTTTGATTGGCTCTCCACCGACATTGACGAATGGGAAGAGATTAAAAAAGGCAACATAGGTGTTGCATTGATCTTTGTTGCTCTTATCGTCATGGTGGGCTTACTCGTCTATAAAGTTATTTAAGACGATTTAAAACAAGGAGGTTTTTAACGGGGATTGGTCCGTCCAATTCCCGTTTTTTTATACTTGAAAGTCCTTTCCTCTGAAGGTTTTGAATTGTAATATCTTAAAAATAGTAATTGCAGTATTTATGTAAAATGTATAATATAACTATACATTAATAAGGAATATTTAATGAAAGCGACAATCGTTGATCTTCGATATAAGATGAAAGATGTCTTAGATGCCCTGGATAAAAATGAGGAAGTAACTATTCTTTATCACGGGAAAGTGAAAGGAACTATTTTACCTAATATTGGGAATTCAAATTTGGGCATTTCTACTCATCCAATTTTTGGGATGTATTCTGATAGTGAATTATCCGTTTTAGATGAATTGGAAAATTTACGTGGTGGCCGTTTTAATGCTGTTTGATACGGATATTATAATCTGGATACAAAGGGGAAATGAAAAAGCTGCACGTATGGTAGAAAAGGAAAATGAACGGTTCATATCCATTCAAACCTTTATGGAGTTACTTCAGGGTGCCAGAAATAAGTTGCATCATAAAGTGATTAAAGAGTTTGTTTCTGATTATGGGATTTCAGTATTACCCCTTTCAGAAAATATAGGTCATAGAGCTTTGATATATGTTGAAGAATATTCCTTATCCTCCAATATGCGAGCCGGAGATGCGATAATTGCCGCCACAGCGGTTGAGAATAATCTGACCTTGGCAACCAGCAATGTAAAGCATTTTAACCCGGTAAAAGAATTATCTCTAAAAGTATTTAAACCATAATACCACTCAACTATATGCAGTGGGTGCTGTTGAAATAAATTCTGTTAGAAAATCTATCAAAAGATCACTAACATTTGATAAGTTAGTACAAATAATATAATTCCCGTACCTACAATTGTATTCACAAAATTCACACCATCATTATCCAGCCATTTAAAGCCGTGAATGTGATCGGTATGCTTATCACAATGAATACGTTTTTCTGTCTCCTTATTGCATATAGCACAGCGAAACATGGCTTGAATACTTCCGCCTAAAATTGAATCCACAACACTTCCAACAAATCCAGCTAGTACAATTAAATGAATTGGAAAATCATTTAGCCAATTCAATCCAATTAAGGCAATAGTTCCAGCTCCTAAAACTGAACCTAGAAATCCTAAAAACGTCACACCGCCGGACGTCCCTTTTTCGACTGATTTAAAATTCAGAATATGACGAGGATTGCGTTTACTGAAGTATCCGATTTCCGTTGCCCATGTGTCTGCTGTTGCGGTGGCAATAGCCGCCAGGAATAATGCATAAGCATAGTTGAAGGGATAATAGAAATTTACAAGGGCGATGATCATGGGTACTCCACCGTTAGCGAATACTTGTACAACATCACGTCTCGCGTCTTTTTGGGTGGTTTCTGCTGACTTTTTCCCTATTTTTGATAGAATGGACGATAAAATGAAAAAAGCCAATATTGGAGTGATCCATTGCAATCCACCGGTACCAAAAATGAATATGCCCATAATAAAAGCTCCGGCTGTTCCTCCGGCGTTCAATGATTTCAATTTATATGCGATATAAAAGATAGCCGCTGAACCGAAAGTCCAGATTAACAATTCAGATAACGTTCCGTGTGCGTAATTGAAGAGAAAGATGTTATATGCAATAGCAGCTACGAGGGGAACTGTCAGATTATCTGACCCTTTACTGCAAGTTGCTTCTGCAAGAGTCGCTGCTATTCCAGTAAATGCTGCACAACCGATGAGCACTTCCAACGGTAAAAAGAAAGCAGCTCTAAAGAACCAAGCGAAGAAGTCCGTGCCTACATAAATAATCAATGTCGTGGATAGAAACATAGCAGCGCTGCCCTGAAGGGACTTTTCATCATTCCACAATCGAAATTTCAATGGATGTTTTTCATGCTCACCCACCAAAGATGCCAGTGTATCGGCAAGGGCCATGACGAGGATTGATAACACAAGAGTAATAGGCTTATCCCACCAAAACGCTGCTAGCAATAAAAAAGCAATGGGAAAGTAAACTGTACCGTAAGTGGTTCTTTCCGTGGCGTGCATACTCTTGAATAGGTTAGATTTTAGCGTGTAAACATTCACGACGATGAAGATCATTGCCAACGTCATGGGTTGGATATTCGATGTAAAAATAAAAGGACAGAGGGAAACCATGAGTCCGACGATGACATGAACTATTTTTCGGCTTGCTTCCGGGCTCCATTTTAATTTGGAGCGGAAAAATTCTGCAATGCCGATCAATATAAAGATGGCAATAAAAAATGAACCAAAGGTGATCCATTCATTATTGAATGGTTTGAAGAAAGGTAAATGCATGCTTAATATATTAAAATATTTCATAATATTATTGTAGAATTATCACCCCAATTTGAAATAAGAATATTCACTTAACTCAACAAGATAATGTCTAAAGAAAAGAAAATTGATTCCAAAGCTGTCGGTCTTGATATTGGACTTTTGGTCGGCCGGTTCTTTATGGATACAGAAGATCTGCACTACGGTTACTGGCCTGATGACAAAACGGCCACTGCACAGAATTTTGCGGAAGCACAAAGACGACATTCCCAACTCATCATTGATCATATTCCTGATAGTGTTAAACGAATACTGGATGTGGGTAGCGGTTCAGGAAACCTGGCAATGAAGCTGATGGATTTGGGTTATGAAGTGGATTGTGTTTTGCCCAGCGAATTCCTTGCGGAAAATATTCGAAATAAATTGGGAGATAAGGCTCATGTACATGTATGTGGATTTGAGGACTTAATCACAGAGCAGCAATACGATTTAATCTTATTCAGCGAAAGTTTTCAATACGTCAAGCTTGGTTTCTCTATCGATAAAATTGTGGAGATGCTTCCACGAGGAGGTTTCCTGTTGATTTGTGATTTTTTCAAAAAAGATGTGCCTGAGAAAAGTCCGCTGGGCGGGGGGCATAAATGGACAGCATTTGAAAAGAAAATGGCTTCCGTTCCTCTAGTAAAAATAACTGATATGGATATTACTGAGGAAACCGCTCCGACGAATGACTTATTGGATAAATTTGTAAGTCAAGTTCTTGGTCCAATTAAAGGCATGACAGGAGAATTTATAGAAAGTAATTATCCGAAATTGTCACGGTTTTTAAAATGGAAGTATAAGAAACGGTTAACGAAAATCAATAGAGTTTACTTCACCGGACAACTCACCGGTGAAAATTTCATAAAATTTAAAAGTTATCGTTTACTGTTGTATAAAAAATAACGGTATACTATTAACTGGCGATGGATAGTCGTAAGAAAAATTCACATCTGTTAAAACATATGTCCAAATTTCAAACCTTTTACTATCTCCCCTGTCATAGGGGAGAATGAAAGAGGGGTCTTTAAAAATGGATAGTCTCATGGTTTCATACAATTAATATCCGCTGGAGTAATAATAAGGAAATATTTTTAGGAGCATGATCTTTATAAAAATAAGCAGTCCTGGCCGCATTTGCCTCTTTGGTGAACATCAGGATTATTTAGGATTACCGGTGATTGCCATGGCGATTTCGCTTCGTTCCCATATTAAAGGAAAGAAAAGAAATGACAGAAGTGTCATCATTCGTAAACCGGATCTGGACGAAACTGAATCATTTTCGTTGGATGACCTGACTTACAACAAACAGAGGGATTATTTCAAAAGTGGGATCAATGTGTGTATGATGGAAGGGCTAAACTTTTCCAACGGATTTGAATGTGAAATAACCAGCGAAATTCCATTTCAAGCAGGAACCAGCAGTTCATCGGCAATTATTGTGAGTTGGATTCACTTTTTATCACAAATGGCCGATGATCCTCCGGAATGGGATCAACAAAAAATCGGAGAGTTAGCTTACCGGGCGGAAGCGAAAGAATTCAATGAACCCGGCGGTATGATGGACCAATATTCAACCGCCATGGGGAAGCTGATCTATTTGGAGTCGGAACCGGAAATATCCATTCGTTCTATAAAACCGAGACTGGGTACATTTGTTTTAGGGGACTCCTGCGAACCAAAAGATACTATTGGGATATTAAATCGTTGCCGGGATGCACGTTTGAAAATCATAACAAAACTCAAGGTGAATAATCCTGATTTTGATCTTCATTCTTGTGATATGGATTCCATTTCTACGGGGTTGAATGATGAAGAATTAAAACTGATGGAGGGAACAATCCGAAATCGTGATCTTTTGAAACAAGCTTTATCAGAATTAGAAAAAGATGAACCGAATCATGAAAAAATCGGTGATCTTTTAACAGAACATCATTCGGTTTTGCGTGATGTTCTGGAGGTGAGCACATCTAAAATTGAAGCAATGCTGGATGCAGCCAATACTGCGGGTGCTTTGGGTGGGAAAATTAATGGCTCCGGCGGCGGCGGATGCATGTTTGCCTATTCACCAAATGATCCTGAAAAAGTGGCTGCAGCGATTGAAAGGGCAGGTGGGAAAGCCTATATAATACATCCTAATGTAGGAACGAGAATAGAGTAATGATTGGCGCATGAAAAGTAGGCGGTTTCGAGACTCCTATCTTTCAAATTAAGATAAAGTTGAAACGGTCTTAAAACTTGACATTAGTAATATACCACCTATTTTGTATATACATTGTTGTAGCTGGCTATTTTTTGGCAATTCCGGAAACATTCGGACACCATTCCGGAAGTTCTTCGGACACCATTCCGAGAGTTCTTCGGACACTATTCCGGAGGTTTCTCGGACACTTAAACAGTGTCTTTGATGAAGA
>VAOY01021556.1_pt1 | contig 26190 bp, 22 predicted proteins | sample 3393881 | NCBI WGS metagenome assembly VAOY01 (sample SAMN08290430, study PRJNA428436) | hydrothermal vent metagenome | isolation source: Deep-sea hydrothermal vent chimney | place: Indian Ocean: Southwest Indian Ridge
AAAAGCGATTTAGGCAAGGCATTGATTGCAAGTAATAGTGGTTCTATTGTTAAAATCAATAACGCAGTATAAATCGCTTTTAAACCAACCCTTTGGGCGCTTCACAGGCACTCACTCTCATCGTTGTTACTTCTTAAAAGGGACTGCCATTCTTGCAAAGTAACGCCTTGATATTAAGCACCTGTGAAACGCTGAATTCTGCATCTTGAGGTGGCTTGGGTATATAACCCTTTACACCATCAATATTGAGATATGAACTTGAAAAAGATCCTTTCTGTTGCTGCGCTTTGTGCAGTGAGTACTTCGAGCTATGCCGCTAATTGGAGCTCTACACAATTACACATTAATAACGGCGATCAAAAAAACCCGTTCACACTAGCCGAATCAAATACCACTGTGGTATCGCTACAGCATGCATCAGGCTATGACTATGGCGATAACTTCTTTTTTATCGACTACAGTGATGATGGCTTACAAGACGGCTATCAAGATAAAGATTTTTATGGTGAGTGGTATTCAACCTTCAGTTTATCAAAAATCTCTGGTAGTGATTTCTCATATGGCGCAATCAGTGATATGGGTTTAACGGCAGGTTTTAACGCTGCTGGCGACTCGAAAGTTCTTAAGTATTTACCCGGTGTAAAGCTTAGCTGGCAAGCACCTGGGTTTAGTTTTTTATCGACTTTGTTTACTGCTTACATTGATGACAGTGAAGGTGTAGCACGTGGTGGTGCACCGACTGAAACAAACAGCTGGATGATTGATGTTGCTTGGGGCTACCCATTCACTATCGGCTCACAAAAATTCAACGTAACGGGCCATGTTGAATACATTGCAGAGCGTGAAAATGAATTTGGCGAAGACGTTAAAGCGTGGATATTAGCACAGCCAATCATCACGTGGGATTTAGGTCATGCAATGAGCATGAAAGAAAACACCCTACTGCTGGGCCTTGAGTGGCAATACTGGCACAACAAGCTAGGTACAAATACAACTGAATCAGTCCCGCAGCTTCACGTTGAGTGGACGTTTTAATTAACTAGCAATTATAGAATAACAAAAGCCTGCTGTTATCATTTACAGCAGGCTTTTTTTATTATTCGATTACAGTTTACACTGAGGAGTTTTGCCTTTTGCTCTAGCCGTTTGTTGGGCTTTTAACGCATCTGGCATATGTTTTTGCAACTCTTTAATACGGTTACCAGGAGATGGGTGAGTCGACATAAACTCTGGTGTACCACTGCCACCTGCTGCACTCATGTTTTGCCATAAAGATACCGACTGCTCAGGATTAAAGCCCGCTTCTGCCATTAAATCTAAGCCAACAATATCCGCCTCTGATTCATGTGAGCGACTAAATGGTAGTACCACACCGTATTGTGCTCCTAACCCTAAGGCTTGCATGATTTCACCTCGATACTGCACATTCCCCATATCAAGTGCTGCGCCACCGACTTGCAGGCCCGTTTGTAAAAGAGAGTTTTGCGATACACGTTCATTTGAGTGCTCAGCGATAACATGCGCGACTTCGTGGCCAAGTACCGTCGCTAATTGATCTTGATTAGTTGCGACTTTTAATAAACCGGTATGCACACCTATGTAACCCCCTGGTAATGCAAATGCATTTGCAGAGTCCTCTTCAAATACAACAACTTCCCATGACTGGTTAGCATATTCTTGAGGTAGTACCGCAATTACATCATTGGCAATACATTTCACGTAGTTATTTACACGAGGATCGGAGTTAATCGGCTGTGTTTTTTTCATTTCTGCAAAGCTTGCTTGACCCATTTGACTCATTTGCTGGTCTGAATAAAGTGCAATTTGCGTACGTCCCGTTGGGGATGTTTTACAGCCAGCTAAAATAGTCGTAGCGAGCACTGCCATAACTAACTTTTTCATACTAATCCTTCAAAATACTGAGAGTGGTGATAGTTAAATATACCAAAACCTTGCTTAATTTTATATGAAAATGAATAACTACCTAGGCAATTGTTATTTTTTGGTTAATTCTTTTACTTAGCAGGCAAACTAAGTTCACCCCTGCGTGCGACGCTGCTACAATAGTGACCTATTAAATGATTAATGAGTATGCAATGCCTTCCCCTGACTCGATAAATAAACGCATTTTATTACCTTTACTCGCAAGTATTGTTGCTATTACACCACTGGCGATTGATTTGTATTTACCTGCAATGCTTGTAATTGCTAACGATTTACAGACCACAATGCCAAACGTGCAGATATCTCTGAGTATCTATTTGGCAGGCTATGCTTTAGGTATGTTATTTTTTGGGCCTATTGCAGATGAGTTAGGCAGGCGGCTACTTGCAAAAGTGGGGTTAGTGCTATTTGGAATAACATCATTGGCCTTAGCTTTTTGTGATGATATTGAGTTATTTTGGACGCTCAGAGCCATACAAGCATTTACAGGTGCAGCTGCAACAGTGGTTGTTCCTGGTATTATTCGCCATATCTACCGTGAGCATACAGCCAAAGGTATGTCGTATGTTTCAATGATCATGATGGTTGCACCACTCATTGCACCAACCTTGGGTTCTTTGATCATGGGAATTTCAACATGGCAAGTGATATTTATTGCTTTAGCATCATACAGCTTTGCGATTTTAGCCTTAGTACAAATATACTTAATAGATATCCCTATTTTTAAAAGTCAACAACGTGGTTTTGCACTATTTTTTAATAGTTATAAAACCGTGTTTTCACGTAAAAGTGCATTAGCAGATATTGCCAGCTCAATGTTTGCTTCGTTTGCGTTCTTCTGCTTTTTAACATCAGTGCCTTATGTCTACCTCGACTTTTTTAAAGTTGATGAGCAGCTATTCGGTGTGTTGTTTGCGTTTAATGTCTTGGCATTAATGTTTGGTAACTTTATGAATACTCGTTTGGTACCACGCTTAGGTTCTCGAAAGCTGTTATTTATCGGCCTTGGTATTGGTTTTGTTTCTGGTGGGGCATTGCTGTTATTCAGTGTGATGCATTTATCACTTTACTTTATCGTTGCGGCAATAGCGCCACTAATGATGAGTTTAGGTATTGTAGCAAGTAATGCAGACTCGTTAATATTGATGCAATTTGAGGAAAAGTCAGGTACAGCAACGGCGGTGATTGGTACACTTCGGTTTGGCAGTGGTGCTTTAGTCGGCCCTATCCTTGCGTTTGTTCATCCACAAAGTGCCATTCCATTTTCTGCGATGATGTTCAGTGCACTGATACTTATCTTACTCGTACAGCTGTGGCACAGAAAGCGATACCAATCGACTTAAATATTTAATCATCCTAGCAGCTAAATGGTTGGTAACTTACCAAAAAAAATGCCTGTGATTAACAGGCATTTTTTATATATTTTTAAAGCTTATTCAGCTTCTTTCGATACCATTACCATCGCAGGGCGAAGTAAACGACCGTTTAGTGTGTAACCTTTTTGCATCACAGCTAATACCGTATTAGGTGCTACATCGTTACTTGGCTGAATTGACATAGCTTGGTGGAACTCTGGGTTAAATTGCTCGCCCTGTGGGTTTACAATTTCGACACCAAACTTAGCAACTGCGTCATTAAAGCTCTTAACGGTCATCTCAATGCCTTCAAGTACAGGCTTAAGCTCTTCATTTTCTTTATCAGAAAATTCAATTGCACGTTCTAAGTTATCAATCACTGGAAGTAACTCATTAGCGAACTTCTCTAGTGCAAATTTATGCGCTTTTTCTACATCTTGAGCAGCGCGACGACGCATGTTCTCAACGTCTGCGGCAGCACGTACAACACTGTCTTTTTGATCATTAATAGTCTGTTTTGCAGCTTCAAGTTCACTATGCAGTAATGCAATTTCTGCTTCAGGGCTCATTTCTTCGCCTTCCATTTGCTCTGCTGCTTCTACAGCTGCATCAACGTCCGCTTGCATCTGTTCAAATTCTTCGTTTAATTCAACTTCTTGCTCTGGTGATTTTGTCTGCTCTGACATAGCTTAAATGCTCCAATTCTTTACAACTGCGGTAATTATGGGGATAGAATCAAAAGATTCAAGAGGCACGTGACCCGATTGACTTAAATTCTTGGATGATTGCTTCAATTTGTGCTGATTTTGGACAAATAACACAAAATCTACTTTGATATTGTTGATTGTTAAAGTACGGCACACTTAATACCATTAACTCATCACAATCAGTGAAAGGTAATTGCTCGGTATTTAATACCGATAAGCCATTTCTAAACGCCAGCTTATCTTCAACATAGTTCAAAAACGAGACCCCGATATTTAAGCTCGTTTGGCAATCAACTTGACGATATAAATAATTTTCCCCAACCACGATGCTGTTATCAGAACCGAGCTTCTGACTCAACTCTCGTGTCCACTGCGTTAGAGAGTCATGGCAATTGTGGGGAGCGGTATTAGCCATCGCTTGCATACGATACAAACCTTCCATAAGCGTTTGTTGACTAAACACCGTATTCAACCAAGTAGCAAACTGATAGCGAACCGTATCGCTGGCATCTTGTGGTTTAGAAATGCATATATTGTTACTTTGTCCTGCACGGTCTATCAGTAGAATAAGCCAATTAGAGCCGTCAAAATCTAACACTTCAACTCGAAACACTAACTGCGAACTTACCTGAGGTAAGCCAACACAACAACATACCTTGTAACGCTGACTTAAACCATGTGCAAGCTCAACTAATTGAGCTTGTTCAGGCTGCCAATAAGCTGCCACTTCTGACAATGCAAAAAACTCCGACAACCAGTAATCGAAGCCCGCATTCGTTGGCACCCGCCCTGCCGATGTGTGAGGAGAATAAAGTAACCCTTCTTTTTCAAGTCTCGACATTGCATTTCGTATCGTCGCAGAACACACTGCCATGCCTTTTTGTTTTGCAATGCGCGTAGATGCTACCGGTTGGCCTTCACCATTACAGTAGAGGCTCATCACAGCTGAAAAAATTTGTTGGTCTCGAGGGTTTAATTTCATAAATTCATACATCTTATCTCTTGCAAGTTAATATCTGGGCATAGCATGTTTATTTCAAGGTATTTTCAAAGCTTTAATTTTTAATGTACTCTATCTGCATGACATCGCTAAGTGCACACAATATGGATTCACCGTTCAAAACTATCGGCTTAATCGGCAAGCCCAACCACTCAGGTGCGGCCAACACATTACAACGTCTTCATACTTTTTTGCTCGCATTAGGTTTTGAAGTCCTTGTTGAACAACGTACTGGAAGGCAACTTGAAGATGTGCCCAGTGAGCAATTAGTAAAGCTAGTCGATTTAGGCGAACGTGCGGATTTAGCCATTGTAGTAGGTGGTGATGGAAATATGCTGGGTGCGGCAAGAGTTTTAGCACGCTTTGATGTTGCTGTTATTGGCGTTAACCGTGGTAATTTAGGCTTTCTAACAGACCTCAACCCAGAAGGCTTTGAAGCCAGCTTAGAACACGTTCTTAGTGGGCAATATATTGAAGAAAAACGCTTTCTGCTAGAAGTAGAAGTGTATCGCCACGCTGAGTTAAAAAGCGCAAATTCAGCCGTAAACGAAGCGGTGCTTCATGCTGATAAAGTCGCTCATATGATCGAGTTTGAGGCCTTTATTAATAACGATTTCGTTTTTTCACAGCGTTCAGATGGTTTAATAGTCTCAACACCCACAGGCTCAACAGCTTATTCATTATCCGGCGGTGGGCCAATTTTAACCCCTGAGCTGAACGCAATATCACTTGTGCCTATGTTTCCTCATACTCTTTCAAGTCGCCCTTTAGTTGTTGATGCCGATAACGAAGTTCGCCTGAAACTGAGCCTTGAAAACACCGACAGTTTACAAGTTAGTTGTGACAGTCATGTGGTGCTTGCAGTATTACCTGGTGATGAAGTGGTGATAAAAAAAGCAGATAAACGTTTACGGCTAATCCACCCTAAAGACTATTCTTACTACAATGTCCTGAGAAAAAAACTGAATTGGGGAAGTCGGTTATTTTAAAACACATTTTTTGCTTTAAATAATTGCCAAGTCAAAGTGATTAGCGCAAAATATTCAGACTTAAAGCTGTAATTATTTAAGGAATCTAATCCGAAATGGGCTATATCGTTTTTCTTGCTCTACTGTTGCTGATCACCTTGCTAGGTTGTTACTGGATCATCGAAAGTAATCGTCAAAAAGCAATCGAAGCAGAAAAAAAGCGCTTCAATCAACGCGTAAAAGAAATCAACAATGACTTCAAAATCAAATTAATTGAATTTAGTGAAGCCAAGCTCATTCGCCCTAAAAATATAGGCAGCTTACATCAAATAACAAGTAACTATTTCGTCGTGCAAGCACATAATGAAGAAAATTTAAATCAACTCGAATATATCAGTGATTTATTTATCAATACGGTCATTGCAGAGGCAAGTCGCTTACAAAGTGAAGCTGAACATGACCAACTTGCAGACCGTTTGCAATATTTTATGGCGCAACTGCCTCGTAATGGTATCGAGTTTAATAAAACCTTTTATCAAGAAACATTTCCTTCATTGGTTGAGACTATCAAGTTCTATCCTTCTATCGAATCAATTGATGAACACCAGCAAAGTATTGCCCCCCAAGAGATTGAAGATTTAAACCAACAAGAACAGCTCACAGAATTAACCTAAAATAAAAATTTAGTTTGCAAAACCCAAAAACACTGTATAAATTAACAGTTAATTAGCTGGATGGATAAACAGTATGTTAATTGGGTTAGAAATTAAAAACTTTGCCATTGTGAGTAGTTTAAGTACGGAATGGCATCATGGTATGACAGCCATTACCGGTGAAACAGGTGCCGGTAAATCAATTGCAATAGATGCACTCTCATTGTGTTTAGGTGAACGAGCCGATGCAACAGCCGTTCGCCCTGGCACTGACCGTGCAGAAATTTGTGCGCAGTTTGATATTTCAACGCTTCCTTTAGCGCAGGAATTCTTAGAGCATCATTTGTTATCGAATGCTGAAGGCGAATGTCTGTTACGTCGTGTGATTTGCAAAAATGGTCGTAGTAAAAGCTACATCAATGGCAGCACAGTAACTGCTGCACAACTCAAAGAGCTTGGCCAGTACTTAATATCGATTCATGGCCAACATGCCCACCAGCATCTATTAAAATCTGATCATCAACTGCATTTACTTGATGCGTATGCTGGTCACACGACATTGCTTGCTGATGTTAAAGAGCGCTATAAAGCCTACCAAGCATTATTAAAAGAGTTTAATCAGCTTGAGCAACAACAACAGCAGCAAGCTGCGCAAAAGCAGTTACTCGAGTATCAAGTTGCCGAATTAGATGAATTTGCTTTACTACCTGGTGAGTTTGAAGAAATAGAAGTCGAGCATCACAAATTAAGCCACAGCCAAACTATTTTAGAATCATGCCAACGTGAATTGCAGCATTTATATGAAGCTGATGAGCAAAGTGCATGCTCACTGCTACAGCACAGTGCCCAGCAATTTACTGAACTTGCAGGGTATGATGAGAGCCTCTCTGGTATTGCCACGCTTTTAAATGAAGCCGCAGTGCAAGTCGAAGAAGCTAGCCGAGAGATCCGTGGTTATGTTGATATGACAGATCTAGACCCTGCCCGTTTAGACGATGTAGAAACTCGCTTAACTGGCATCATGGACCTGGCGCGTAAGCATCACATTAAACCTGAAGAACTTGTTGAGTTTCATCAATCAATCGCAGAAGAATTAGCATCAATTAGCTATAACAGCGACCGCCTTGGCGCACTTGAAAGCGAAATTAGCGACGCGCTTGAACAATACAGGCAAGCGGCTCAATTATTAAGTGAAAGTCGCCATCGTTACGCTGATACGCTTAATCAGCTAATTAGCGATAGCATGGCTAATCTATCAATGGAAAATGGCAAGTTTGCGATTGATATACAACAAACACCCGACAAATCACCTAGCGCAATGGGTTTTGACACAGTCTCGTTTTTGGTATCGACTAACCCTGGTCAACCTTTACAAGCCCTATCAAAAGTTGCATCCGGTGGTGAGTTATCGCGTATTAGCTTAGCTATTCAAGTTATTATTGCAGAGCGCGTGACCACGCCAACTTTAATTTTTGATGAAGTGGATGTGGGAATTTCAGGCCCGACAGCATCCGCCGTAGGAAAGCTGCTTCGCCAACTTGGGAAATCAACTCAAGTTATATGCGTTACACATTTACCTCAAGTTGCCAGCTCTGGGCATCAACAGTTTTTTGTTGCCAAAGAAATTGCTCATGGCGAAACCTTTACACAAATGAATACACTATCAAAAGATGGCCGTATAGACGAAATTGCACGTCTACTTGGGGGCGATAATATTAGCAAAACAGCAAGAGCAAATGCGAAAGAGTTAATAAGCGCACATGCATAATTTGTTAAGAGAAGTAATGGGCGCTTAAGCGCTCATAAATTGGACATTAAAATAATGATATTTCGCAAATTAGCTTTATTTGTGACAGCTTCAATAGCGATGACATCAACCCCAGTAAGTGCATCACAATCTGTGGATACAGCAAGCCCTTTTATATCTGTTTGGCTGTATTTAGTCGAAGCATTAGTTATTGCTTTGCCTATTGTTGCTTTACTTTTACTGGTATTTAGTCGCTGGAAACACTTAAGATTTAAATTACAGCTACAATCTGTTCTAAATATGTCTGCTTTTTTGATGATCGCATTGGGTGGTATTTTAGGCTACTTTAGCCAAGCATTATCGACCATGATTTGGTTGTTTATGGGTAGCCACCTTATTGTAGTTGGTACAGCCTATTTACTTCTAAAACGTCATAAAATGAAAGTAAGGAATGCCTTGATTGGATGTTGGTAATGACCAATAGCGTAATAAATAAAACAACTAGCCTAAAGTAAAAAAGCAAGCTGAGTGCTTGCTTTTTTACTAACCAAGAGAGTCTAATTAAACCTCTAGGTAATCCATAATACCTTCAGCAGCATTACGGCCTTCAAATATGGCAGTCACGACTAAGTCTGAGCCTCGTACGATGTCACCACCAGCAAATATTTTCGGATTGGTTGTTTGATGCGTAAACTCACCTTTTTCTGGTGCATTGATGCCACCCCAATGGTTTATTTCAACACCATAAGGTTCTAACCAGTCCATTTTATGAGGTTTAAAACCAAACGCCATGAGCACTTTGGTGGCTTCAATAACATGTTCAGAACCGGCAACCTCTTCAGCACGACGACGACCATTTTCATCCGGCTCACCAAGTTGTGTTTTTACCATCTTAACGCCAGCGACTTTACCATGCTCGTCTACAACAATACCTTTAGGTTGAACGTTAAAGGTAAACTCAACGCCCTCTTCACGGGCATTTTTAACTTCGCGTTTTGAACCTGGCATATTTTCTTCATCACGACGATACGCACAGGTTACTTTCGTTGCGCCTTGACGGATTGATGTTCTAACACAGTCCATTGCAGTATCACCGCCACCAAGCACGACTACTTTTTCGTTAGCCATATCAATGTAGGCTTGCTTATCCTCAGCATAACCCATAACACGGTTTGTGTTACCAATTAAGAAAGGTAATGCATCAAACACACCATCGGCGTCTTCGTTCTCAAAACCTGCTCGCATACTTTGATAGGTACCTACACCTAAGAACACGGCATCATATTCTGCCAATATTTCATCAAGGGTAATATCAACACCCACTTCAGTATTTAGCTTAAACTCGACACCCATTTCAGTGAAAATTTCGCGACGCTTTTGCATCACTTCTTTTTCAAGTTTGAATGAAGGAATACCAAAGGTAAGAAGGCCGCCGATTTCTGGATGACGATCAAACACCACAGGTTTTACACCGTTACGTACTAAAATATCTGCACAACCTAAGCCTGCTGGGCCTGCACCAATAATAGCCACTTTTTTGTCAGACCAAACCACGTACGACATATCAGGCTTCCAGCCCATCTTAAAGGCCGTATCAGTGATGTACTTTTCGATATTACCGATAGTAACAGCACCAAACTCTTCATCAAGTGTGCATGAACCCTCACATAAGCGGTCTTGTGGACAAACTCTGCCACACACCTCCGGTAAACTATTGGTTCGATGAGAAAGCTCAGCAGCTTCTAAAATACGACCGGTACGAATTAACTTTAACCACTGTGGAATATAGTTATGGACTGGACATTTCCATTCACAATATGGGTTACCACAATCTAAACAGCGGTCCGCTTGTGAGTTAACTTGTGTTTCAGAAAACGGCTCGTATATTTCTACGAAAGATTGTTTACGTGCAGAAATTGGCTTTTTGCGCGGATCTACACGTTGTACATCGATAAACTGGTATACATTTTCGCTCATACTACCCCCTACTGAGCCTGAACACGAAGCTCTGCGCTGCTGCGCGCTCGGTGTCCGAGTAAACTTTTTACATCACTAGATTTTGGCTTGACCAATTTAAACATCGGCATGTATAAATCAAAGTTAGCTAAAATCTGCTCAGCGCGGTTTGAGCCAGTCAGCTCTAGGTGCTCAGCAATTAGACCACGTAAATGTTCTTGGTGAGATGCTAAGCCCTCAAGCGTAACGATTTCAACAAGCTCTGGGTTAATGCGTTTTTCAAAGTCTTTGCCTTCATCAAGAATATACGCAAAGCCACCTGTCATACCCGCACCAAAGTTGATACCCACTTTGCCAAGTACGCAAACCACACCGCCTGTCATATATTCACAGCCGTTATCACCCACGCCTTCGACAACCGCTTGCACACCTGAGTTACGGACAGCAAAACGTTCACCTGCAGAGCCAGCAGCAAATAACTTACCGCCTGTTGCTCCATATAAACAGGTATTACCTGCAATCGTGGCCTTATGGCTTTCAAACGATGAACCGAGCGGCGGACGAATTACCAGCTTACCGCCAGCCATGCCCTTACCAACATAGTCATTGGCATCACCAACTAGGGTCATTTCAAGACCACCGGCATTCCATACACCGAATGATTGACCCGCGGTACCATGAAGCTCAATAGAAACAGGATCAGCAGCCATGCCTTGGTTGCCATGTTTTGAGGCTATATAGCCTGATAACATCGCGCCTACAGAACGGTCGGTATTACAAATACGGCTTACCAATGAGGTGCCCGATTTTTCGTCAATTGCTTGTTTTGCTTTTTCAAGCAAGGTTTCATTTAGCTGACCTAGGTAGTGTGAGCTATTTGGCACACTACAATACAGGGTTTCACCTGTTGGGTTGTTCGGCACAGCAATCACAGACGACAAATCCACTTTCTTTTGTTTCTCTGTCTTGCCTTCAATTGCTTCAAGTAAATCCAAACGACCAATTAAATCAGTTAAGCGTGTTACACCTAAGCTTGCCATGATTTGACGTGCTTCTTGGGCAATAAACTTGAAGTAGTTCATCGCCATTTCAGGCAGACCATGATAATGCTTTTGACGCAGTGTATCGTCTTGCGTTGCAACACCGGTCGCACAGTTGTTTAAATGACAAATACGCAGATATTTACAACCAAGAGCCACCATAGGACCCGTACCAAAGCCAAAGCTTTCAGCACCTAAAATAGCAGCTTTAATGATGTCTAGACCCGTTTTAAGACCACCATCGGTTTGTAAACGAATACGGTGACGTAAGCCATTTTCTACTAGCGCTTGTTGAGTTTCAGCAAGGCCAAGCTCCCATGGGCTCCCCGCATATTTCACCGAAGTAAGCGGGCTTGCACCGGTACCACCGTCATAACCAGCAATGGTAATTAAATCGGCATATGCTTTGGCAACACCCGTTGCAATCGTCCCAACTCCTGGTTCAGACACTAGTTTCACCGAAATCAGTGCATCTGGGTTGACTTGTTTTAAATCGAAAATTAGCTGAGCTAAATCTTCAATCGAATAAATATCGTGATGCGGCGGTGGCGAAATCAATGTCACACCTGGCACTGAGTAACGTAACTTTGCAATATACGGCGTTACTTTCTCACCTGGTAATTGACCACCCTCACCAGGTTTTGCACCTTGCGCGACTTTAATCTGAATTACATCAGCACTGCGTAAGTAATGTGGTGTTACACCAAAACGACCTGAAGCAACTTGTTTAATACGCGAGTTTTTCTCTGTGCCGTAACGAAGTTTATCTTCACCACCTTCGCCAGAGTTTGAACAACCGCCTAAACGGTTCATTGCAATCGCTAACGCTTCATGCGCTTCTGGCGATAGCGCACCAATACTCATTGCTGCCGAGTCAAAACGCTTATATAGCTCAGTTGCTGGTTCAACGTCATCAATGCTAATACCAGCATCTGGCACTTTTACTGCCAACATGTCACGTAAGTTGGTGATCGGACGATTATTTACTAAATCAGCATAGGCAGCATAATCACTGTACTCACCAGAGCGCACTGCTTTTTGTAGTGTTTGAATAACATCTGGGTTATACGCGTGATACTCACCACCGTGAACATATTTTAGTAAGCCGCCATGACTTAATAATTTACGTTTACTAAAGGCTAACTTATGAAGCTTGCGTTGATCGTCATCAAAATCAGTAAAACACGCCCCTTTAATGCGACTTGCCACACCATTAAAACAGGTTTCGACGATAGCCTCAGACAAACCAACGGCTTCAAATAACATCGAGCAGCGATAAGATGCAACAGTGCTAATACCCATTTTCGACATGATTTTATAAAGACCCTTGTTTATCGCATTACGATACGCAAGCGTTACTTCGCAATAAGTCTTATTAATCACCTTGCTATCACTCATCGCAACCAGTGACTCATAAGCAAGGTATGGGTAAATTGCTGTTGCACCAAAGCCGAGTAATACAGCGAATTGATGCGCATCGCGAACACTACCTGATTCAATGATAATGTTTGATTCACAGCGCAAATTATTATCAACTAAACGTTTTTGAATAGAGCCTACCGCCATCGCAGCAGGAATAGGCAACTGTGTTTCGCTGAAGTTACGGTCACTTAACACTAACATCACAGAACCAGCAGCCGCTTTCTCTTGCGCTTCGTCACAAATACGTTTGATGGCGCTTTCAAGCCCTTCTTCTACTGTGTAAGTGATATCAATTTTGCAGTAGCTGTAATATTTATCATCAGCATTAAGTAACTGCTGCATATCTGCATACATCAGGATTGGTGTATCAAACTGCAAACGCTTAGCGTGACCTGTGGTTTCGTTAAATACGTTTTGCTCACTGCCTATACAGGTAGCTAATGACATAACGTGATTTTCACGAAGTGGATCAATCGGTGGATTCGTTACTTGCGCAAACTTTTGTCTGAAGTAATCAAATAATGAGCGATGACCTTCTGAAAGTACGGCAAATGGTGTGTCATCACCCATTGAGCCTGTCGCTTCTTGACCATTTTCACCCATCACACGAATAACACTATCAAGCTCTTCGTTGGTGAAACCAAACATCTTTTGATATTTAAGCAATGTTTCGTCATCAAATGAGCGATTACCCGCATCTTTTTCAGAGAGCTGCTCGAACGGTGTTAAACGCTTAACATTTGCTTCGAGCCATGCTTTGTATGGGTGACGTGATTTAAGGTCCTGGTCAATTTCATCTGAATGCCAAATTTTACCTTGATGAGTATCAATAACTAACAGCTCACCAGGGCCAACACGACCTTTTTCAACGACTTCGTCTGGTGCATAGTCCCAAATACCCACTTCTGAGGCGAGTGTTATAAAACCATCTTGGGTGATCACATAACGCGCTGGACGTAAGCCGTTACGGTCAAGGTTACAGGCTGCAAAACGGCCATCAGACATAACAATACCAGCAGGGCCATCCCATGGTTCCATATGCATTGAGTTAAAGTCGTAGAATGCGCGTAGATCTTCATCCATAGCACGGTTTTTTTGCCATGCTGGCGGCACAAGCATACGCATTGCACGGAATAAATCCATGCCACCCGCTAAGAACAGCTCAAGCATATTGTCTAAGCTTGAAGAGTCAGAACCACTTTCGTTAACGAATGGTGCAGCTGATTGCAAATCAGGGATAAGTGGTGAGGCAAACTTATACGCACGGGCACGGGCCCACTGGCGGTTACCTTGAATAGTATTAATCTCACCATTGTGTGCTAAATAACGAAATGGCTGCGCTAATGGCCAACGAGGTTGTGTATTAGTAGAAAAACGTTGATGGAATACACAAATCGCACTGGTCATGCGAATGTCAGCTAAATCTAAATAAAAGTTAGGTAAGTCAACAGGCATCATCAAGCCTTTATAGACAGTTACCAAACCAGATAAGCTGGCAATATAAAAATGTTCATCATTTTCGAGACGCTTTTCAGCACGACGACGCGCAACGTATAAACGGCGTTCTAAATCTTTTGGACGCCAGCCTTCTGGGGCGCTAACAAAAATTTGTTCAAAGCCTGGTAGTTGTTTTTTTGCAATTGGCCCTAAACATGACGCATCGGTCGGTACTACGCGCCAGCCTTGAATGCTCAAGGTTTCTTTTTCGAGTTCTTCACTCAACACATCTTTAGCTGTTTGCGCAAGTACAGGATCGGCATTCAAAAATACCATGCCTACGGCGTAGTTCTTTCCTAGATGCCAGTCATGTTCGCTAGCAATAGCACGAAAGAAACTATCGGGTTTTTGCATTAATAAACCACAACCATCACCGGTTTTACCATCGGCAGAAATACCGCCACGATGCTCCATGCGATCAAGCCCTATGATTGCTGTTCGGATCAAGCGGTGACTCGCTTGCCCATTGACTTGGGCTATCAAGCCAAAGCCACAATTATCTTTTTCTAATTTTGAGTCGTATAACATAGACCCCTCCCCTTGCTACAACGACCAGCCCTTTAGTCTCTTGTGACAGGGCTAGCAGACGAACAAAACTATCGCCAAATAATCTCTGAGTCAATAGAGTTTTGAATACATATTCATATTCATGAATATTTCTCATTTAAATGCACTTAGTAAATTCTATGCTAATTTTTTACATTTAGACGTATTTTCACCGTTATTTTTTTATGACACTGGTGTCATATTTAACAACTTGTAAAAGAAAAATTTCAAAAACCACTCTTTACGTTAACGTAAACTGACAATCAAAATGAATAAATATTCACTTTGTGAATGATAATGCAGAATTTAGATATCACCTACTCACATAAACCAGACTCGCTGGACACTTGCTGTAACTCTTTCGATAGCTATTTACGCTTACACTCCTAAAAGCTTGCTCTTTACGCACACGTAAACCCACTTTTTAAAAAGTGTCCGCTGCGGACACTTTTTCTGTCCGCGGACATTGAAATAACATCAACAAGATAAATAAACCCTTATAAATCAACAAAGTAAAAGTTGGCATGTTGTTGGTATATAAGATCACATCAGCAGATTTAAGGACATGACATGTTCACTTTTAGTTTATTTATTGCATCGCCACTCACCATGCTAGTAGTGGGTTTCATGATTATGTTAGTTGAAAACATTAAGGAACTATGATGATAAAAGATACCAGTGCTCAGGATATCTCGGTGACAAAGAAGAATAACTTTGCAAAACCAGTTGCACTAATTATCGGTGCATTATTAATTGGCTCGGTTGGTATAGGCAGTATCTTTGCGGACACCGAAGGCAGTATTTCCGTTGAAAAAGCAAGCCTACAAATCAGCAAAGTAACTCAGCAACCTCTCATTAGAGATGTCGCCGCCAGTGGCAAAATCGTTGCTGCAAATGCGCCCAAAGTATACAGCCCTGAACGCGGCTTTGTGGATTTGAAAGTAAAAGCAGGTGACAGCGTAAAAAAAGATGACATCATCGCAATTGTAAAAAGCCCTGAGCTAACAAATGAGCTAAAACAGCAACAATCTGTACTTGCAAGGCTTGATGGTGAGCTTCAACGCAAGCAACTTGAAGCACGTAGACAAAAATTAAGCTTAACGAAAGCGCTCGACCTTGCTCAGGTCGAACTTAATGCTGCGGACCGTGAAAACCGTCGTGCCCAATTATCTATAAAGAAAAACTTAATAAGCCAAATTGATTTAGAAAAAGCAGTCGATGATTTAGCAAGAGCAAAACTTTCTTATAAACATGCTGAGCAAGAGGTTGCGCTTGCTAAAGATACCCTTGCCTTTGAGTTAAAAGCCGCAGAGCGAGATCTAGCAAGACAGCAGCTTATCGTTGATGATTTATTTCGCCAAGTGAATGACCTAACTATCATAGCCAGTGTGAGCGGCATCGTGGGGAATTTACTTGTGCAACAAAAAGAGGCCGTAACTCAAAGTCAGCCATTAATGACTTTGGTGGACTTAAGTAACTTTGAAGCAGAGCTTCAAGTGCCAGAAAGTTATGCCAATGAATTAGGTTTAGGGATGCAAGTCGAACTAACGCTCGGTGCTCGTCATGTGACGGGAACATTGTCAGCAATATCTCCGGAAGTAAACAACCGCGAAGTGACAACACGAGTGCGATTTGATGATGAACTGGTTGGAATTCGCCAAAATCAGCGTCTCACAGCCCGCATTCTCTTAGAAAATCGCGACAATGTTTTACAAGTAAAGCGCGGCGCCTTTTTACAACAAGGTGGGACGCGTGCTTATCGAATCGATGGTGATATGGCTTACTTAATCGATATTAAAACAGGCGCTAGCAGCATTAACGCCGTGGAGCTCTTAGAAGGCGTTCAAGCTGGCGATCAATTAATCATCTCTAACTACGACCGTTATAAACAAGCACCGGTACTCGTTTTACGTTAACAACAAGGAATTATAATTATGCTTAAAATGAATAACATCAACAAAGTGTATCAAACTGAAATGGTACAAACTCATGCACTTCGTGATTTTAACCTACAAGTAGATGAGGGTGAATTTATTGCAGTGACAGGCCCAAGCGGCTCAGGTAAAACCACTTTTTTAAACATTGCAGGAATGCTAGAGCCATTTAATGAGGGCCAATATCTATTAGACGGTATTGATGTCGGTAAACTCAATGACAATCAGCGTGCCGACCTTCGTAATCAAAAAATAGGTTTTATTTTCCAAGGTTTCAACCTCATCCCTGACTTGAACCTATACGAAAATATTGAAGTACCACTTCGTTACCGTGGAATTAAAGCTGCCGAGCGTAAACGTCGAATTGAGCAATGTTTAGAGCAAGTTGGTCTAGCGTCACGTGCTAAACATCTCCCTCAACAGCTCTCTGGCGGACAACAGCAACGTGTAGCTATTGCTAGAGCCCTTGCTGGTGAACCTCGTTTTTTACTTGCCGATGAGCCAACGGGTAACCTTGATAGCTTAATGGCTCGCCAAGTAATGGAATTGCTTGAACAAATAAATCGTGATGGCGCAACTATTGTGATGGTTACTCACGATCCTGAACTTGCTCGCAGAGCACCTCGAAACATTCAGGTCGTTGATGGTCAACTCGCAGACCTAACCTTGTATCAAGGCACTCAAAACTTAAAAGCTGCAGGGGTGTAGTCATGTTCCTTCATTATTTAGATTTAAGCTGGCGTAGCTTTAAGCGCACGCCATTAGTGAGCTTTTTAATGGTGCTAGCCATTGCTATTGGTATTGGTGTCACGATGACAAGCCTATCTGTTTATCACATGATGTCGGCGGATCCGATCCCTGAAAAAAGCAGCCAACTTTACAGCGTACAGCTTCAAATTATGGACGATGGCAGCACTTGGTGGACTAAGGACAACCTACCCTTACAATTGACCTACCAAGACGCTGTTAATTTGAATAAAGCGGATGCAGGTGGCAAACGTGTCACTATGGTACGCACTGGCTTTTCGGTTTATTTAGACTCAGACAAAATAAAACCTTTTATAGGCCAAGCTCGCCTCACTACACCTGACTTTTTCGATATGTTTAATTTGTCATTTCTATATGGAGGTGTTTGGAGCGAGCAACAAGAGGCAAATGCCGCACCTGTTGTCGTGATCAGCAAAGAACTGAATGACAAATTATTTGCTGGCGAAAATTCGATTGGAAAAATTATCTACCTTGACGATGCCAGTTACGAGGTGGTGGGTGTTATTGATGATTGGGATATTACAACTAAATATTACGATTTAAATAACGGCTCATTCAATAAAACAGAGCAACTATTCCTCCCTTTTAGCCTTATGAAAGCGCGTCAGCTGGAAAACTGGGGTAACACAAATGGATGGAAACACGAAAAAACCAATACATTCAACGATAAGTTAAATTCAGAGTTAGTGTGGCTACAATTTTGGGTTGAACTTAAAACGCCTGAGGAAAAACAGGCTTACCAAGATTTCTTGATGGCTTACATGCAAGAACAACAAAAGCTAGGTCGCTTCAATCGTGAGCAACTAGAGGCCAAACTACGGGACGTGAATGAGTGGATGCAGTACAACAATGTAGTCAGTGAAGATAATGAGATTCTTGTTGGTCTTAGCTTTATGTTTTTGGCTGTATGCCTTGCGAACATTCTTGGTTTATTGCTTGCTAAATTTTTACGAAGAGCTTCAGAGGTGGGTGTACGAAGAGCCCTTGGCGCGAGTAAACGACAAATTTTTTACCAGCACATCGTCGAAGTAGCCATGCTAGGGTTTTTAGGCGGCATTTTTGGGATCATTCTTGCTCAAGTTGGCTTGTTAGGTGTGCGCCAAAGCTATAGCTATTATAAAAGCCTAGCAACCATGGATTTAAGCATGCTCTTGAGTGCTCCTGTTATAGCCATTAGTACCTGTGTTATTGCTGGACTTTACCCTGCTTGGCTGGTGTGCAAAACCAACCCTGCTATTTACCTGAAGAGCCAATAAGGAAAGTAACATGTTTGAAATTAAACCTATTTTTAACGCCTTATGCCGCTCAAAGGTTGGCGCAGTCTTATTACTTATACAAATTGCCATTACCACAGCAATTGTCAGTAATGCTGCATTTATTATCCAAGACAGAATTAGCTATTTAAGCCAAGAAACCGGTTACCCTGAAGAAGATATCTTGGTATTTCATGTAATGATGTTTGGTCAAGACGTATCACTTTCTCAACAGTATGAACTTGATGAAGCCATGCTTCGCCAAATACCTGGCGTAGTCGATGCTGCGTATTCAAGTAATACACCGCTTTCAGGCAGTGGCTCGTCCTCTGACTTTAGCTTGAAGCCAGCGCCTGAAGAGAGTAAATCAGCCCGTACTTCTTACATGTTTATCGATGAACATGGCATCAATACTTATGGTGTAAAACTCATTGCTGGGCGCAACTACACCGAAGACGAAGTGATTGTCACTGACAATTACGATGAGCTTTCAAAGGTCACTGTTGTCACTAAAACTCTACTCGATGAGCTGTTCCCTGACGGCAACGGCCTTGGGCAAACCATTTATTTTGGTGATATCCCAATGAAAATCATCGGCGTGATTGATTTAATGAAAGGCCCATGGCTTAAAGATAGCCGCCCTGATAATGTCGCATTGCTCCCTTTTATTAAAGCCGGTAGTAATGCACGATTTGTAGTAAGAACTGAACCAGGTCAACGTCAATCTGTAATGAACCGAGTTGAAGAGGCTATGTTAAAAAACTACAACAAACGTGTTATTTCTCGCATTCGTGGCCTTGATGAAGACAAAGAACAATATATGGCAGAAGATACATTAATGATGCGTATGCTGATTGTACTTATTACTATCTTAGTCTTGGTGACTGCCCTGGGTATTTTTGGCCTGACGCTATTCAATATTAGTAAACGCACAAAACAGATCGGTACTCGCCGTGCATTAGGTGCAAGAAAATCTGCCATCATCAGCTACTTCTTAGTTGAAAACGCCATGATTTGTAGTGTTGGTTTAGTCATTGGCATCATTGCTGCTGTTTATTTAGGGCAGCTACTTATGCAGCATTTTTCTATTGCACAACTAGAGATTAGTTATGTACTTGGTACTGCTTTGTGTGTGTTCGTTATGAGCTTATTGGCTGTACTTGCTCCAGCAAAACGTGCGGCGAATATCTCACCGAGCATTGCAACCCGAACAATTTAGTTCTCCCAACCTATGCTACACTGGATTAACAGTGTAGCATTTACCTTGCACCTGATTAGGAAAAAACTAAAACAATAATATGGAAAAAATACTTATCGTTGATGATAACCCTGCTATCTTAGATGCGTTGTCATTATTACTCGAAATTCATAATTTTGAGGTTGTTACAGCAAGCAACCCTTTTGAGGCAACTCAGGCTGTACAATACCAGCGTATTGCACTTGTTATTCAAGACATGAACTTTACCGCCGACACAACCTCAGGCGAAGAAGGCAAAGAACTCTTTTATGCCTTACGAGAGATTAATCCTCATTTACCGATCATTTTAATCACCGCTTGGACAGAGCTTTCAACGGCCGTTGAACTCGTCAAAGCAGGTGCTGCTGATTATTTACCAAAACCATGGGACGATACAAAGCTGCTTACCTGTGTAAATAATCTGATAGAACTGGGTAAGGCAAAACAACAAAACGAAACCTTTTCCCGCCACCAGCAAGAACGTGAAGCATCTGTGCATAATGCCAATTTAGTTGGCTTAGTTTATAAAAGTACGGCTATGGAGCATATCGTCAATCTTGCTATTCAGGTTGCTAAGTCGGATATTTCAGTTTTAATCACAGGCCCTAACGGCAGTGGTAAAGAGCGGATTGCACAAATAATTCAAGCCAATTCATTATTAACGGATGCACCTTTTATCACTGTGAATGCAGGAGCCCTACCAAGCGAACTTATTGAAGCTGAGCTATTTGGTGCAGAAGCTGGCGCCTATACCGGCATTACTAAACAACGTATTGGTCGTTTTGAAGCGGCCGACGGTGGCACCTTATTTTTAGACGAAATTGGTAACTTGCCGCTATCGGGGCAAATGAAACTATTACGCATTTTACAAACCGGCGAATTTGAACGTTTGGGTTCAACACAAACCCGTAAAGTGAATGTTAGGGTTATTTCAGCAACCAATGAAGATTTAAGCCACGCCATTAAAACAGGTCAATTTCGTGAAGACCTCTACTACCGCTTAAATGTGATTGAGTTAAATTTACCACGCTTAGCTGATCGCCCAGATGACATTTTAGCCTTGGTTTCACACTTTTTACCTGAGCGCACGCTGTCACTTAGCACTGAAAAAGCCCTTCTCGCCCATAGCTGGCCTGGTAATGTGCGTGAACTTGAAAACGCTTGTAAGCGTGCTGCGGTATTAAAACCTACGGGCATCATTGAACTTGCCGATTTTGGCTTACAAGTTGAAAAAGAAAATACCGTAAAGAGCAAAGCGGAGCCAACAAAACAAGACATTGAACTAGCGATGCGAGACTACCAAGGCGTAATTGCTAAGGTAGCACGCCATTTTGGTCTTAGCAGACAGGCTCTGTACCGTAGACTTGATAAATTTAAGATAGAATATTGATGCTCCGCTATAAAATCATCGCTTTATGCATTATGGCAGCGGTTCTGCCGCTACTGGCCACTAGCTACTTTTTGGCTATACCTTGGGCAAATATAGTACTAGCTTCTTTACTTTGTGCTTTTATATCAGGCTTTCTTGCTTATAAGTTGAGTGCGCCACTGGTCAATGGCATGGCCGCCCTTGAAACTGGCTTACTGAATTTTAAAGATGGCGAACTTGCTTCATTACTTGCATATAACGGCAAGGACGAATTAGGCAATTTATGCCACCTTTATAATCAAACCGCCAAACAACTTCGCCAAGAAAAGCAATGGATTTACCAACGCGAATTAATGCTCGATAAAGTATTACAAAGCTCGCCGCAAGCGGTATTGCTCGTAAACGACCAGGACTTTATTGTATACAGCAACCACAGCGCACGCAGCCTATTTGAAAAACAATCAGCACTTGAAGGATTAACACTCAAAAGCTTGCTTACGCACAGCTCTGAGCAACTTACACGCGCCGTAAACAAAGGTATTGATGGGTTATTCACTTTAGATAGAGCTGAGCAAGAATCACAAACTTGGCATATGGCTACCGGCCGATTATTACTAAACAACCAATTTCACCAACTACTTGTCTTTAAGCAGTTAACGAGAGAGCTCAGTCGTCAAGAGGTCGAAGTGTGGAAAAAGGTCATCCGCATTATTAGCCATGAACTTAATAACTCGCTTGGTCCTATGTCATCCATGCTACATAGTGCTCAACTACTCACTAAAGAAGTTGATGAGCCACGTTTAAAACGAGTGTTTACAACAATAGAAGATCGTATCAAGCACTTAAATGAATTTGTACAAGGTTATGGTAAATTTGCCAAACTGCCCACCCCGCAATTAATCACAATAAATTGGACTAACTTAATTGAGCAATTAAAAAATCAGTGGCAGGTCAATGTGACTCTTAATGATGATGTATCAACTCAGGCCGATCATACACAACTGGAACAACTGCTGATAAATCTGTTAAAAAATGCCCATGAGTCAGGCTCAACCCCAGAAGATGTCAGTTTAACGGTACAACAAGAAACAAGCGGCACCCACATCACAGTAAGCGATAAAGGCAAAGGCATGAGTGAAGCCGTAATGGCAAATGCACTTATTCCCTTTTACTCAACCAAAGCAACAGGCAGTGGCCTAGGTTTAGCACTTTGCAGAGAAATAGTAGAGGCACACCACGGGCAAATTAGCTTACACAACCGTGAGCAAGGTGGTTTGAGCGTGCATGTTTTGCTGCCTGCTTAATAAAATTGCTATAAAAAAGCCGCAATTGCGGCTTCTTTCTACACTAAATACGGTTATTCAGCGTCTTCTTCTTTGTACTTTGCAGCAGTTTCTGCAATCAGTGGTTGTAATTCACCACGCTGAAACATCTCAATGATAATATCACAACCACCGATAAGCTCACCTTCAACCCAAAGCTGTGGGAAGGTTGGCCAGTTAGCGTATGCAGGTAACTCTGCACGGATATCAGGGTTTAGTAAGATGTCGACGTAAGCAAACGGTTCACCACACGACATTAATGCTTGTGATGCTTGAGAAGAAAAACCACAGTTAGGTAATTTTGGTGATCCTTTCATATACAAAAGGATTGGATTTTCAGAAATTTGCTGTTTAATTTTATCGATGGTTTCCATTTACAACCTCAAAATACATTGGCTTACTACATTGGCCTTGAAAAAGATTCACTGTGGCCTCAGATATATTACTTAGAATGGCAAACACAGCCACAATTTTAAATAGTCGTAGCAAGAGCATTGCTGTTTGCTAAAACTTGAGTAAAATACTCAACAATTATAGTAACACTATAATACCACTTGGTATAGGTGAGTACGCTGTTTAGCTTGCTATTACCTATAACTAGGTGGACTATCAACCAAGAAGATGGAGATAAAAAATGGCATTTGAACTACCGTCACTACCATACGCAATCGATGCATTAGAGCCACATATTTCAAAAGAAACTCTAGAGTTTCACCACGGTAAACACCACAACACGTATGTTGTAAAATTAAATGGCCTGATCCCAGGCACAGAATTCGAAAATAAATCTCTAGAAGAAATCGTATGTTCTTCAGAAGGTGGTGTATTTAACAATGCTGCACAAATCTGGAACCACACTTTCTACTGGAACAGCCTATCTCCAAACGGTGGTGGTGAGCCTACTGGCGCTATCGCTGATGCTATCAACGCTAAATGGGGTTCTTTCGAAGCATTCAAAGATGCATTAAACGACAAAGCTGTAAACAACTTTGGTTCAAGCTGGACTTGGTTAGTTAAACTAGCTGACGGCACACTTGATATCGTAAACACATCAAATGCTGCAACTCCGTTAACTGATGAAGGTGTAACACCAATCCTTACTGTGGATCTGTGGGAACACGCTTATTACATCGATTACCGTAACGTTCGTCCAGATTACTTAAAAGGTTTCTGGGCACTAGTTAACTGGGACTTCGCGAACGCTAACTTCGCTTAATCTTCTGTTACTAACAGTAATCAAAAAAAGGCGCTTCGGCGTCTTTTTTATTGCTATTGCACGCCCCTTCTAAGCCGCAGCCAAGCCCTCACTCAAAAAGCCTAATCAAGATGAGCTTTTTTCAATTAAATTCTTAATTTTCTTGCGCAAAAAGTCAAAATCGTGACTAAGCTTTAAATAACCTTTGCTTTTCTCTTAATCTAATTACACGTCATTTTAGCGGGTTTTCGGAGGTCTCTATGAGTATTTTTGAGCATTACCAATCACGATACGAAGCAGCGCAAGAAGAAGAATACAGTATTGAGGAATTTCTCGAGATCTGTAAAAAGGATAAATCAGCTTATGCCAGCGCGCCTGAGCGGCTTTTAATGGCCATCGGTGAGCCTGAAATTATCGATACATCAACCGATGCGCGCTTAAGCAGGCTGTTTTCAAATCGCGTTGTTGCACGCTACCCTGCCTTCCACGATTTTTATGGGATGGAAGATGCAATAGAGCAAATCGTTGCGTACTTAAAACACGCAGCCCAGGGTTTAGAAGAGTGCAAGCAAGTTCTCTATCTACTTGGTCCGGTGGGTGGTGGTAAATCATCAATCGCTGAAAAGCTTAAATACTTGATGCAGCAGGTGCCTATTTATTCAATTAAAGGCTCGCCTGTTAACGACCACCCTCTGGCATTATTTGACCCAAATGAAGACGCTGAGCTTTTAGAAAAAGAATACGGTATTAAACCGCGTTATTTAAAAACAGTGATGTCGCCATGGGCTGCAAAACGTTTAAGCGAATTTAACGGTGACATTAGCCAATTTAGAGTGGTTAAGCGCTACCCATCCATTTTAAACCAAGTCGCAATTGCTAAAACAGAGCCCGGCGATGAAAACAATCAAGACATCTCAGCACTCGTTGGTAAAGTCGATATTCGCCAACTTGAACACTTTGCACAAAATGACCCCGATGCATATGCCTACTCGGGTGCGCTTTGTTTAGCAAACCAAGGCTTAATGGAGTTTGTGGAAATGTTTAAAGCACCCATCAAGGTGCTACACCCACTGCTTACTGCAACGCAAGAAGGTAACTATAATGGGACTGAAGGTATCAGTGCCTTACCGTTTAACGGCATGATTTTAGCTCACTCAAATGAGTCTGAGTGGCAAACATTCAAAAACAATAAAAACAATGAAGCATTCCTAGACCGTGTTTACATCGTCAAAGTACCTTATTGTTTACGTGTTTCTGAAGAGGTTAAAATTTATAATAAACTGCTTGAAAACAGTGAATTACACGATGCACCATGCGCACCTGGTACATTAAAAACACTGGCGCAATTTACCACGCTTTCGCGAATGAAAGAGCCTGAGAACTCAAGTATTTATTCAAAAATGCGGGTATATGATGGCGAAAGCTTAAAAGACACCGATCCGAAAGCTAAGTCGTATCAAGAGTACCGCGACTATGCCGGTGTTGACGAGGGCATGACAGGGCTTTCTACCCGCTTTGCGTTTAAGATTCTATCGCGGGTATTTAACTTTGATACCACTGAAGTGGCTGCAAACCCAGTGCACTTATTCTATGTTCTTGAACAGCAAATTGAGCGTGAGCAATTTACTGCCGATGTTGAAGAACGTTACTTAAGCCACTTAAAAGGCTACCTTATTCCTCAGTATGTGGAGTTTATTGGCAAAGAGTTACAAACGGCCTATTTAGAGTCTTACTCTGAATACGGGCAAAACATCTTTGACCGCTACGTCACTTATGCAGATTTTTGGATCCAAGATCAAGAATACCGTGACCCAGATACCGGCCAGCTATTTGACCGCGCTGCACTTAACGCAGAGCTTGAGAAGATTGAAAAACCTGCGGGTATTTCAAATCCGAAAGACTTTAGAAATGAAATAGTCAATTTCGTACTGCGTGCCCGTGCACACAATCAAGGCAAGAATCCGCTTTGGACCAGTTACGAAAAACTTCGCACGGTCATTGAGAAGAAAATGTTCTCAAATACCGAAGATCTCCTACCGGTTATTTCCTTCAATGCGAAAACTTCGGCTGAAGATCAGAAAAAACACGAAGACTTTGTCAATCGTATGGTTGAGAAAGGCTATACCCAAAAACAAGTACGTTTACTTTCTGAATGGTATTTACGCGTTAGAAAATCGCAGTAAAAAACGTTTGTTTTAAGGGGGTTGTTATGGCGCATTTTATTGACCGACGCCTGAATGGAAAAAACAAAAGTACCTTGAATCGTCAACGGTTCAT
>VAOY01012119.1_pt1 | contig 26175 bp, 26 predicted proteins | sample 3393881 | NCBI WGS metagenome assembly VAOY01 (sample SAMN08290430, study PRJNA428436) | hydrothermal vent metagenome | isolation source: Deep-sea hydrothermal vent chimney | place: Indian Ocean: Southwest Indian Ridge
ACAGGTTCAGGTAAGTCAGTGGGCGTTAATGTAATGATATTAAGCTTACTGTACAAATCGGGCCCTGATGATGTTCGTATGATCATGATCGACCCGAAAATGCTTGAACTTTCTGTGTACGAAGGCATCCCACATTTATTATGTGAAGTTGTTACCGATATGAAAGAAGCAGCCAATGCATTGCGTTGGTGTGTAGGCGAAATGGAACGTCGTTATAAGCTGATGTCGGCACTTGGGGTGCGTAACTTAAAAGGTTATAACCAAAAGGTACGTGATGCCAAAGAAGCGGGTCACCCAATACTCGATCCTCTTTTTAAAGATACCGACGGCATGGCCGATGGCCCTGAAGAGCTAGATAAATTACCGAGTATTGTGGTGGTAATTGACGAATTTGCCGACATGATGATGATCGTGGGTAAAAAAGTGGAAGAGCTGATTGCACGTATCGCGCAAAAAGCCCGTGCTGCAGGTATTCATTTAGTACTAGCAACACAGCGCCCATCGGTTGACGTTATTACAGGTTTAATTAAAGCGAATATTCCAACCCGTATGGCGTTCCAAGTATCAAGTAAAATTGACTCGCGTACTATTTTAGATCAGCAAGGCGCTGAAAACTTACTAGGTATGGGTGACATGCTTTACTTACCGCCAGGTACCAGTGTACCAGTGCGTGTACACGGTGCGTTTGTAGATGACCACGAAGTTCACGCGGTTGTAGACGATTGGAAAAAACGTGGCAAACCAAATTATATCGATGAAATTTTAAGTGGTGATGCCGCAGAGGAAATTTTACTCCCAGGAGAAACCAGTGAAGACGGTGATGAAGAGTCAGATCCGCTTTACGATGAAGCAGTATCATTTGTAATTGAAACTGGCAAAGTGTCGGTATCGAGTGTACAGCGTAAGCTTCGCGTAGGTTATAACCGCGCAGCACGCTTAGTTGAACAAATGGAAACATCAGGCATTGTTAGCGCACCAGGACACAACGGTGCCCGCGAAGTCTTAGTGCCAAATGGTGGAGCAAATTAATGAAAAAATTTAAATACCTAGCCTTAGTTGTGGGCTGTTTCTTAAGCGGTCAAAGTTTTGCAGACGACAGCGAAGCATTGCAACAACAACTGGCTGCGATTAAAAGTTTTAAAGCAGAGTTTTCACAGCAAGTGACCGATTCACAAGGTGAAGCTATTATGCAAGGTGAGGGAAATATTGCCCTTCAGCAGCCTATGATGATCCGCTGGCAACAAGAAAGCCCAGACGATACCTTGTTTGTATCAAATGGCGATAAAACGTATTACTTCGACAGCTTTGCTGAGCAAGTTACCATTATGAATACCCACAGTCTGATTGATTCAACACCGTTTGTGTTGTTGACCTCCAAAGATCCAGAGCAATGGGCTAAATACCAAGTTGTGGCAACCGATGCTGGCTTTAGTGTCACGCCAAACAAAGGCGTTGAGAGCCAAGTTGAAAAGTTAGACATTAGCTTTAATGCCAAAGAGCAAGGCCTAGCATCTCTGACTGTATTAGATACTTCAGGCCAGCAATCTTTATTTACCTTTAAGGATGCCAAGGTAAACGAAACACTAGCAACTCAAACCTTTGAATTTACTATTCCTGAGGGCGTTGAAGTTGACGACCAAAGCCAAGGTGATTAAGGCTTGAGTAACCTCGGATTTAACTTTGGACCTGATGTGCGCCCACTTGCGGCGCGCATGCGACCCGAAACACTGAATGACTACATAGGTCAGCAGCACCTTTTAAGCCCCGATAAACCTCTTTACCAAGCGATTCTTGCAGGTCGCTGCCACAGTCTTATTCTGTGGGGACCACCTGGCGTTGGTAAAACCACGTTAGCACAGATTATTGCTAACCATGCCGATGCCAGCCTTATTCAAATGTCGGCAGTCACAGCGGGTGTAAAAGATATTCGTGAGGCAGTAAGCGAAGCGAAAGTAAATCTTGCAGGACGAGGGCAACGCACCTTACTATTTGTAGACGAAGTACATCGCTTCAATAAATCTCAGCAAGATGCATTTTTACCACATATCGAAGACGGTACCTTTATTTTTGTTGGTGCGACCACTGAAAACCCATCATTTGCACTTAATAACGCGATACTGTCTCGTGCCCGTGTATATGTATTAAAAGCACTTGAGCAAGCTGACTTATTTACCGTCATTGAGCGCGCCTTACGTGAAGACGTAGAGCTCAGCCAAAAACACATTGAAATTGCCGAAAACGCTAAACAAGCGCTTTGCCAAGCAAGTGATGGCGATGCGCGTAAAGTGCTTAACTTGTTAGAGCAAGCGGTTGATTTAACCTCTGAGCAGCAGGGCAAATATCTTGTTGATCAACATGTTTTAAGCCAAGTGCTACCAACACATTTAGCCAAGTATGACAAAGGCGGTGATGAGTTTTACGACTTGATTTCAGCGTTTCATAAGTCAGTGCGTGGAAGTTCACCTGATGGTGCCTTATATTGGTATTGCCGTATTCTAGCTGGTGGCGGAGACCCGCTTTATGTGGCAAGGCGCTTATTAGCGATTGCCACAGAAGATATTGGCAATGCCGACCCACGAGCTATGGAAGTCGCACTCAATGCGTGGGATATTTTTCAACGTGTTGGCCCAAGTGAAGGTGAGCGCGCTATAGCACAAGCCACCATTTATTTAGCCAGTGCGCCGAAAAGTAACGCTGTGTATATGGCGTTTAACCAAGCGCTGCAAGATGCTAAAAATGAGCCGAGTCATCCGGTGCCAGAGCATTTACGCAATGCACCAACTAGCTTAATGAAAGACTTGGGTTATGGCGCTGAATATCGGTATGCGCACAATGAGGAAGGTGCCTTTGCAGCTGGTGAAAAGTATTTCCCTGAGGCAATTAATGATCGCCAGTATTACTTTCCAACTGATCGCGGCCTTGAACAAAAAATTAAACAAAAGCTGGAATATTTAACTCAGCGCAACGAGCAAAGTGATATTAAACGTTATGAATAGTTTGAAACTTTACATGATGATTGCAATGGGTGGTGCTTCTGGGGCGTGTTTACGCTATTTTCTTAGCGAAACCATGCTAAAACTGCTCGGTAGGGGATTCCCTTTTGGCACGTTGACAGTTAATATTCTTGGTTCATTGTTAATGGGCATTTTATACGGCTTGATTGAAAAAGAAATAATCGCTGTTAGCCCCGCTAAAACCTTAATTGGTATTGGCTTTTTAGGTGCATTGACCACCTTTTCAACATTCTCAATGGATTCGTTGTTGCTGTTGCAACAAGGTCACTTTTTTAAAATGGCCCTCAATATCACCTTAAACGTGGTGGTGTGTATATTTATGGCTTGGCTGGGCCTTCAGCTGGTAATGCAAAAAGGTTAAAAACTAACATGTTAGATTCTAAATATTTACGTCAAGATATCGAACAAGCGGCTGCACGTTTAGCATCACGCGGTTACGAACTTGATACTGCAGCGGTAACTGCACTTGAAGAAAAACGCAAAACATTACAAGTAAAAACGCAAGAACTTCAAAGTGAGCGTAACGCAAGTTCCAAAGCTATCGGCCAAGCAAAAGCGAAAGGCGAGCACGAAAAAGCACAACAGCTTCTTGATTCAGTCAGTAACCTTGGTGATCAACTAGACAGCGTTAAAGCTGAGCAAGACGCAGTACTTGAAGAGCTAAAGCAAATTGCACTTGCTATTCCAAACTTACCTGATGAGTCTGTACCAGTAGGTGAAGACGAAGACCAAAACGTTGAAATTTCTACATGGGGTACGCCTAAGTCATACGACTTTGAAGTAAAAGATCACGTTGATGTTGGTCAAGACGTAAATGGCCTAGATTTTGAAATGGGCGTTAAAATTAGTGGCGCACGCTTTACCGTTATGCGCGGTCAAGTTGCACGTATGCACCGTGCTCTTACGCAGTTCATGCTGGATACGCACACAGACAAAAACGGCTATACAGAAATGTATGTGCCTTATCTTGTTAATAGCGCAAGCTTATACGGTACAAGCCAATTACCTAAGTTTGCTGGTGACTTATTCCACACTTTAGGTTTAGTGGATGACGACGGTCAGCAACAACCTGGTTTTAGCTTAATTCCTACAGCTGAAGTACCGCTTACGAACAGTGCTCGTGATGAAATTTACGACGAAAGCGACCTACCAATTCGTTTAACAGCGCATACACCATGTTTCCGTAGTGAAGCAGGTAGCTATGGCCGTGATACACGTGGTCTTATTCGTCAGCACCAATTCGACAAAGTTGAATTAGTACAACTAGTAAAACCAGAAGATTCAATGCAAGCGCTAGAAGAGCTTACAGGTCACGCTGAGCAAATCTTACAAGCATTAGAACTTCCTTACCGTAAAGTGATTTTATGTACGGGTGATATGGGCTTTGGCGCAGCAAAAACTTACGATTTAGAAGTATGGTTACCTGCACAAAATACCTATCGTGAAATCTCATCATGTTCAAACATGGTTGATTTCCAAGCGCGTCGTATGCAAGCGCGTTTCCGTCGTCAAGGCGAGAAAAAGCCAGAGCTACTTCATACACTAAATGGTTCAGGTTTAGCGGTTGGTCGTACTCTTGTTGCTATCTTAGAGAATAATCAACAAGCTGATGGTTCAATTGTTGTACCAGAAGTGTTACGCCCATACATGGGTGGCTTAGAAGTGATTGGTAAAGCCTAAGCTTATTAGCTTAAAGCCTCAGAAATAAAAAAGCCGTTGTTTTTATGAGCAACGGCTTTTTTATAAAAGTAAATAAATTGGCTTTAAAGCTTATTAGTACCTGTCGTCTAATTGCTTTTTTGACGAAAAATATTCGTAGACGGGTATTAAGCAATATTGTTCAAACACAATTACAGTTGCCGATGTTCGCTTTAACGTAATAGTTAACCCTGTGCATAAAAATAGTTCCAACGCTATTGCTGTGGATTTAGAGATTGAAGAAAGTGAAAGTTATAGTCGTTCGATGAATCCCGCTATTTTAGGTATTGATGCGAGTTTTGTTTATCAAAAAGGGTCTATAAGTGCTGGTATCCCGATGATGAGTTTAAATTAGTTTCAGCACATGAGTTTGGTCATTCAATACTTATGCATGTAGGAGGTATTAGCTTATCGTGGGGTCATAAAGGGAGTACTAATATAATTCTTCAAAAGGTTAAGTCGTCTTCTCCTGGTTATTCAAAACAGGGAAAGATAGATCTAATGAAATATTATAATGAAACTAAAAATACACCTAATTTGAAGGAGCGTGTATCAGGTAGCAAAGCTGTTGAAATTGACATAAAAAGATTGATTTGGAGTTCTAGTATTTTATGGAAAGATTAAAAATATCAATTTTTTGCTTACTGATAATTTTTGCTTTGGGCTCTTGCTCAAGTATTTATTGGGCGAGTGTTAAAAATTCTACCTCTGAAGAGCTTTTGGTTAAAGTAAAGTTTCAAACCAAGTACGGTACTCAGATAATGGACATGCCATTAAAATCAGATGAAGTTAACGTATGGCAATATGAGCAGTCATCAAGTGAGTCAAAGGTAATGGATATAAAACTGTCTTCTATTGAAATAAGTAATGGTAGTGGTTGTCACTTGGTTTTTAGTAAAGAAGAGGTAAGAAAGAAAGTTGAAAATACAACACGGCAAATTGTAATAACCCCAGATGATTTGCTAAAAGCTTGTGATAAGGAAAGAAATTAGAAGGTATTCTATAACTTTAGGTGTACTTCTATGTCACAAGCTAATGCTGCAAAGTTTACTAAAACCATACAGGGTAATCTGAATCGTGTTTATTAAGACAAATTAAAACCGCAGATTATAAACCTGCGGCTATAAATCCTTAGAAAATCAAGCTAAACAACTTGATGCTACTCAGTCCAAAAATAAGTACAAGTACGGGTATTGTCACTAGGTTTACTAGCATAGAGTTAGTGTAATCTCCCATTACAGTTTTTTGATTGACTAGCCATACCAAATACGTCGTTACAATAGGTAGCAGGAGGCCATTAGCTGCTTGTGCAAAAATAATAACAGCGACAGGATCAAGACCGAGTGAAGCAACAAATGCACCAAACAGTAAAATAGTAATTGCAACAAGTTTAAAACGCGTGTTACTCATTTGTGTTGACCAGCCAAGCATACCGCACACAGCATAAGCCCCTGCTAAAGGGGCGGTTATAGCACTTGTTAGACCTGCTGCGCACAAACCAAGTGCGAAGAAGTAGTGAGCCATTGAACCTAATAAAGGTTCGAGTTGTACGGCCATGTTAGCTGCAGATATTTTGCCAGCTTCAGTACCATAAAAAGCCACGGAAGCAGTCGATAAAATTGCTAAGGTGATCACACCGCCAAGCGTGATCGATATACCAGTATCAAGGTTTGTTTCTTTTATTAATTTTTGCATGTCTTTATTTTTATCATGCTTTTCTGCAAGGACAGCGGAGTGCAAAAATAAATTATAGGGCACAATTGTCGTGCCAATTAATGCCAGTACAGTTGTGATTGATTCGTCAGGTAGGCTTGGAATGAAGCCTATTAAAATCGCCGTTAAAGACGGTGCAGCCATTACTAAAGTTGATATAAACACTATACTCATTAGTACAACGAGAATAATTAATGCGCCTTCTATTACCTTATGTTTACCTGTATATAAAAGTACAGCACTTAGAATTGCTATCAGTGGAGTCCATAATAATGGGCTCACAGAAGGAACAATTTCTTGCAGACCTAAACTTGCACCTGTCAAATTACCCGCTTCATAAGCTGCACTACCAATACCTATGGCGCTGATCACTAAAATAGCTGCTAAAGCTTTAAAAACGGATGTTTGAATCGTTGTTCTTAAAGCTGATGCTAAGTCATGCCCAGTTGCTACACCTAAGCGAGCAGCCATTGATTGAAGTAGAATGGTGGCAATAACAGAGAAAAGTAACGTCCATATCAAAGCAAAACCAAAATTAGCACCGGCTACACTTGCAGTGGTGATGGTGCCTGGGCCGATAAAGGCGGCAGTGACAAGAAGTCCTGGTCCTAAACGCATAAAAAACCTTTTTATAATTAGTACGTTGGTATGAAGAGGTTAAGAAACCAAACCACACAAATATTTTAATCAATCAGGGTAATGGCTATAAGGGCTTTGGTAAAGAAAAAAACTGATCAAGCTTATTTAATAATGACCCTTATTTAATTTAGCAATTTTTATTGTAAATGGATCTCGTTTGTTATATTTTGTTGTATATGCAACTAATTTAAGCTTGTTAAATCATGGAATGTAAAAAACAGCTACCAGAAATATCGTTAACTCATTCTTTAGGCCACCTTACAGGGCTATCTAGTCGATTATTTAACCGCGTATTAACCTCTCGATTTAAGCAAGCTGGTATCTACATTACCGCTGAACAATGGGGGGTAATCCTCATTTTAAAACAGTTTGGCTCATTATCTCAAAGTCAAATATGCGAAATACTGTATCTTGAAAAGTCGAGTGTGAGTCGCTCAATTGAAGTATTAGAGAAAAATGGCTGGGTACATCGATTTAAATCACACAGTGATAATCGGACAAAGCTAGTAAAGCTAACAGAGCAGTCGCTTAACATCGTTGTCCAGTGTTCGGACATAGCAAATGGCGTTTTACAAGATTCACAAAAGGAAATTTCCCCTGAAAACCTCAGCGAGTCAGAAGAATTACTGGGGCAAGTTGTTACTAATTTGCGTTCTTTGCTTGAATCATAATATTAATTTTTAAAAACTATTAAGGAGTTCTTATGTCAAAAAGAAATGCGTTGATCACAGGTGGTGCAAGAGGTATTGGTGCTGCTAGCGCTAAGGCACTAGCTGAAGAAGGGTATCGAGTATTTATAAACTATGTAAATAGTTCTGAAGTTGCTAAGCAACTAGCTGATGAAATTATCGCTAAAGGCGGTGAAGCTTTTCCCGTTAAGGCTGATGTACGTGATCAACAGCAAGTTGAAGAAATGATTAATCTTGTTGGTCAATATGGAGGAGTTGATACACTTGTTTCAAATGCTAATATGAATTTCACCTCCAAACCTTTTCTTGAGCAGACTTGGCAAGAGTTTTCTCAAAAGTTAAATGATGAAATGTTTGCTGCGTACAATACAGCTCAATTTGCAGCTAAAGTAATGAAAGAAAAGCGATTCGGTCGTTTGATTTTTATTTCTAGCACATTATCTGAAACTCCAGCTCCAGCTTTTATTGCTCATGGTACCGCAAAAGGCGCGTTAGATAGTTTCAATAAATATTTAGCTCAAGAGTTAGGCCCATATGGAATAACTGCTAATATTGTTGCTCCAGGACTAGTTGAAACCGATGCGACAAAACAAGCACCAGAAGAATTTAAAGAAATGATTAGACAGCATACCCCAACGCAAAAAATTGCACAGCCAGAAGATGTCGCAAATACTGTTCGCTATTTGGCAAGTGAAAAGAGTAGCCATATAACAGGAACCTATAATCCGGTATGTGGCGGTGCGTATATTCAATAAATTTCGTTAACTGCTCTTATCATGCTAAAAACGGCGCTATAAAGTGCCGTTTACTTGCACAGACACGGGCAGAAAGTTCAATAAGTTGATTTAAAATATGAACTCTTGACTCAAAGGGCAAAAGTTATTTTTTGAGTCATACGGCTTTGCAAAATAGAAACAGCAAATCACACTTGCTGAGAATACTCACTTTGAAATAGATTCAATTGTAAAGTGAGTATTGGCAAGGGATTTTTACAACACAAAACTACCGATCACAGCTCATCTTACTGCTAGAGAAAGATATACTCAGTAAGAAGCGCATTTCCTACGATGGATCAAACGGTTACAGCTATGCGCTATTCAAGCATCTACCTGATAAAAACGTATTTACTTTTCTTGCCACCACCAATAATTGTGACGACTATCAACAACAATTATTTGAGCAACTTGATGCATATTGATTAATCAAATAGTGCATCAAGGATAGACAATCACCACTAAAAGGTTATTTAACTAGTATGAAAAGTTTATACATAACCAAGTAAATTATAGATTGAAATATATTTTATTTATTAAAAAGGTATATTATTCAATGAGTTATTTTGGTTTGTTTTTTGCTTCCATTGTTTAGACTACTTTGAAGGAGCAATAAATGACCGAATTATCGTTAACTGTATATTTTGCGTTCTACGCATACCTCATAATGCTGCTGATTCAATGGTTGGTGGCAACTGTTTCAAAGGCAAAACGAGCGGGGGCAATCCCTGGCAAGCTTGAACCTGAATTGAGCCATGAGAGTTTCACATTTCGTGCCCATCGCACTTTTATGAATACATTGGAAAATAGCCCCTTATTTATAGGGACTTTGCTGCTCGCTTTTACACTGAACCTCACTAGTGGTGTCTTTGCCGTGTGCGTGTGGTTGTATGTGGTAGCAAGAGCAGTACATATGATGCTTTATTACTCGATAGCCACTGAGAAAAACCCAAGCCCACGCAGCTATTTCTTCTTAATTGGCTTGGTATCTAATATTACAATGCTAGTACTGGTAGGAATACGTCTACTGTATTAATAGAGAAGGGCTCTTTAGTAAAAGAGCCCTATTTATGGTCACTCGATGTTAATGAGGGTACTGCTTACCTGCGAGTCATATGTCACAGTGATAACTGCGGTACCTAAATTATTAGTCTTACTCGTTACTCTAAAAGCCGCCTGCTGAGTACCAGGGTTGATTAGTTTGGCTGTTATTAAGTTGCTATCATTCGTGCTCCAAGTAGCAAACTCAGTGACATTTAAAGATTGAGGGCTTGAATTGTAATTTGCTGTTAATTGCAAATCTAATGTCTCTGATGATGAGATTGTATATTCGCTATTGCCTTCGTTTATCTGAATAGAATTGAGATCGTCATTACCTTCTATCACCAATGTCGCTATTTTTTGTTTTGGACCACACGAACCAATTAACTGTGTTACGCCTGGTTTTAAAGCTAAAATAGTTGCATTGTCACCCTCATCAGTACTGATATTTTCTGAAAGCCCAACTAAGCCTGCATTGATCACAGACCAATTGACACTCGGGTTGATATTAACAGCTTGCTCAGAAACACTTTCATCATAAGTTGCTTGCGCAGCGAGTTGGATTTGTTCGCCAACATTCAGTGTGATCTCATCCACTGTTTCTTCCGCAACAATTAGATTTAAACTTTCTAAATTGACAGGATCTGCAGTAACAACCAACTCTCCTGAAACATTATTGATTGTTCCAGTAACAGTTGTGTTTTCTATGTCTGCAGCAGAGGTATAAATGATGCCTTGGTTATTTATTTTAGCTGTGGAGTCTTCATCAATACTAAAATTAACACCTCTAATACTATTTTGGGCGATATACCCATCAGCATAGGTAATATCAGCCGATATTCTAGCAGGCATACAGGTGTTAATGCTCCCTGATGCTGGCGCTATTTGTTTTAACGAAATTGACGAGGCTGCCACATCACTGATAGAAATTTCCTCTTCATCAAAAATATCGTTAATAGTGGTTGCCGTTATGGTTAACAGCCCCTGGCTAGAGTCAGCATTTTTTAGAGCTGTTAGGAGCCCGCTACTACTTATTTTCGCGATGCTTTCATCACTTGTTTGCCAAGTTAACTCGTCAGTAATATCTCTCGAATCGCCGTTGCTATCAATACCGGTTGCAATTAATTGATGCGTTTCACCCGCTTTGAGTCGAACCTGACTATTTTCAATGCTGACGGTCTCAATAATAGTGCCATTTTCGCGAAGCTTTTCTAGCTCAACTTCTTTTGCTAGTTTTGATGAGTCAGTCTCTGAGCCGCAACCTAGAATTGAAGTGACAATAAGAGCAACAGTTGACAGCTTTGTAATGTTCGATATTTTTTTCATGGAATTCCTTTTGACTGACTACTTAAAATTGATAGGTGAAACCTAGCGTTACACCACTGATGTCAACATCATCGCCTTCAAACAAAGACTGGTAAGCAAGTCTTACATGTGTATTTTTAATGTAAGGCACTTCTTGATGTATTGCGACGCCCCATGCAAAACCATCGTAGTCATAGTCGGTAGGAAGCTCTTGGGAAGTTGAAGTTACTTTCATTTGAGTTTTCGCATAGCCCAATGAAACATCTAGGCCAAAACCATTGACGATATTTGATTGCATTACAAAATAAAGACCAACACTTTTATCAATATCGAAATTTATATTGTAGATATCATCATCATTACTTGAAACGAGGTATTGAGCTTCAAATGCCATATTTTTGTTACTTACCCCAGCTCTTAAAAAAGTGGCTGTTGGTTTGGCACTTTCGCTGCTGATCTCAATATCACTGAGCATGTAATCAACACCGAAGTAGGGCGTGTCAGCCTGCGAAGAGAAAGAGGCTGTGAGAATTAAAAGCGAGAATAAATGTTTCATAATCCATTATTTTGTGTTTATTTTAGGCTCAATGGTAACGCTTTGTAGTGACTCAAGCAAGCGAGCTTTACTTTATATATGTAGACTCGTTGATGTATGATTAAGCGAATTGGTATAACGAACATCTAAACTTTGGCTGCGGAGCGAAAAAATTTAGATGTTCATATAAAAAACGCTGATAGAGCTACTCTACACCAATAAAACCACCGGTTTGATGTGACCAAAGTGCAGCGTAAATCCCCCCTTTTTGGATTAGTTCCTCATGAGAGCCTTGTTCAACTACGCCGCCTTCATCAAGTACAATAAGTCTATCCATTTGTGCAATTGTTGATAAACGGTGGGCTATGGCAATAACCGTTTTGCCAGTCATTAAGTCATCTAGGCTTGTTTGTATAGCAGCTTCTACCTCTGAGTCTAAAGCACTGGTTGCCTCATCTAAAATAAGAATAGGGGCATCTTTTAATAACACACGGGCTATAGCGATACGTTGACGCTGTCCACCAGAAAGCTTAACACCGCGTTCACCGACTTGTGCAGCAAAACCTTTATTGCCTTTGCTGTCTTCTAAGTCTTCAATAAACTCAATTGCTTTTGCTTGTTTTGCTGCTGCTAGCATTTCTTGCTCAGAGGCATCAGGTCGTCCATAGAGGATATTATCTTTGACTGAACGATGTAATAAGGACGTATCTTGTGTGACCATCGCAATATGTTTGCGTAAGCTTTCCTGACTTACGTTGGCGATGTTTTTGCCATCAATACTAATTGAGCCTGAATCAACATCATAAAAGCGTAGTAACAGATTGACGAGTGTGGATTTCCCCGCACCAGAGCGGCCAACTAAACCTATTTTCTCGCCAGGCTTGATAGTAAGGTTTAATCCATTGATCACAGGGCCTCTGTGGGTTTCATTCGCCGCTTTTCCATAGTTAAACTGTACCGAATCAAACGTAATCTCACCTTGCGTTACAGCTAATGTTTCTGCGTTTGGTTTATCATCGACATCAATAGGTGTTGATAGGGTTTTCATGCCATCAGCTACTGTACCAATATTCTCAAATAAGCTACTGATCTCCCACATAATCCATTGAGCCATGCCATTTAAGCGAAGTGATAAGCTCACAGCAATAGCAATTGCCCCCACTGATATTGCACTAATCGACCATAGGTACAGCGACAAAGCAGCAATACTAAATACAAGAAGGTAGTTTAGTGTATTGATTGAAAAGTTTAGGCTCGTTACTAAGCGCATTTGTTGATAAACAGGCTGTAAAAATACATCCATACTATCTTTGGCATATTGTTCTTCGCGTTGTGTGTATGAGAACAATTTGATGGTGGAGATATTCGTATAGCTATCTACCACTCGACCAGTCATTTCCGAACGAGCATCAGCTTGTGAACTCGCGATCTTTTTTAATCGTGGTACAAAGTACATTTGTATAGCGGCATAAAAGAGTAACCACACTAATAACGGGATCATTAGGCGCCAATCTGAGTCTGCAACTAGAAACACCATAGCGCCAAAGTAAACAACAATGTACATCAACACATCGAGTAGCTTCATGACAGATTCACGCACTGCCAGTGATGTTTGCATCACTTTCGTTGCTATTCGTCCGGCAAACTCATTTTGGTAAAAACCGATACTTTGTCGCAGCAAATAACGGTGTGCTAACCAACGGATCGACATAGGGTAATTACCAAGCAAGGCCTGGTGTAAAATTGCAGAGTGAAAAAAAACGACGATTGGCAAAACAATCAATAATACGACAGCCATTTTTATTAACTCTGACTTTTGTTGGTCAAATAATGTCTCTGGAGTGTATTGGCCTAACCAGTCAACTAGTTGCCCCATGTAGCTAAAGAGCGACACCTCTAAAATAGCCAAAGCTGCAGCACTTAGAGACATCAGTATCAGTGATAACTCCATGCCTCGAGTATAATGGCGGCAAAATGCAAATAACGTATTGGGTGGCTGGGAAGGCTGCTCTTTTGGAAATGGATTTATCATCCGTTCAAATAAACGATACATACACGACACTTTTCAAAGTAAGATTGCCTAACTATATCACTGAGCAGAATTTTTAGCAGTTGATTTACCTAAAAAACTATTTAAATACATCATGATTCAATTGTTTACATATCTTAATTGCCATGGAACTATAATAAGAAAAAGGAACTCACCATGAAAAAACTGCTTAGCTTATTTGCACTCATGATTAGCTTACCTATAAGTGCTTATCAAACAGACACTTTCACCTTTAAAGGTAAGAAGACCGCGATAGAAAAACCGCTGACAATTACTTTACCTGACCACTACGAAGAGTCTAAAACCTACAATGTTGTTTACGTATTACATGGTTTTAGTGGTAATCACACTGACTGGACAAAGCTCACTAATATTGAGCAACTTGCTGACCAATATAATGTTATCGTTGTTAATCCTGATGGTAACTTTGGCTCTTGGTATTTAGATTCAGAGGTCGACAAAACATCGCAATATGAAACATATATTGTTGAAGACGTTATAAACTATATCGATTCTAACTATTCGACTAATCGGTCTAAAACTGGCCGAGCAATTACAGGGTTATCGATGGGGGGCTTTGGCGCGCTGCATATTGCGATTAATCATCCCCATCGGTTTGCAGCCGTATCGGCGATGTCTGCGGGGGTTGATGTAAGACCTTTCAGTGCAGAGTTTGATCTTACTAAGGTGCTTGGCAATTATGCAGAAAATCAAGCAAGGTGGGATAGCATAGCGATAGTTAATAACCTTCATAAAATTGCAGCAGGTAATACAGCATGGAAAAAAAGCGCTGACAATCTTCCTATCATGCTCGATATTGGTGTTGATGACTTTTTTATTCAGCAAAATCGAGCCTTGCATCAGGCGATGTTAAAACTGCGTATTCGACATGATTATATTGAACGTCCAGGGATTCATGATTGGCATTATTGGAATAAAGTCATTCCCTATCAGTTTTTGTTTTTAACTTCTCATATGGCACCGTAACCACATGTTTCAACGTTTTCTTGTTCTATTAGCAATTGGTTTTTTTGGGTTTATCGGTTGGGTCATTTATCTTGCTAATACAGGTCAAAAATCGGTGTTTTTTGATTTAGTTGCTGCAATACCTTATGGCGATAAGCTAGGGCATTTTTTCTTGTTTGGATTGCTCACACTATTTATAAATTTAGCGTTTAAGTTCAAAGCCAGTGTTATTGGGGGGGTTAAAATATATTGGGCTGCTTTAATTGTATTTACTTTTGTCTTCTTGGAGGAGTTCAGTCAATACTTTATTGCCACGCGTTCTTTTGATCTCGTTGATTTACTTGCGGATTTAAGCGGCATTGTATTTTTCTGTATCGTATCTACTTTTTTATCAAAAAAGTTGTACCCAACTAATACTTAATTGCTCAGTTACTTGCTCGGTTTAGGCTATACTCATTTTATAGTCAGCTTGAAAGTCGCTTATGAAGAAAGAAACGCCTGAATACTTGTCTGATATTATTGAGCTTTTATTAGATGCTGTTTGTGTGGTAGACGCAAAGGGCTGCTTGCTTTTTACTAACCCTGCATTTGAAACTATCTTTGGTTACACGCTTGAAGAAGCTATCGGTAGAAATATGTTAGATTTTGTCTACCCAGAAGACAGAGCTAAAACTATCAATGCTATTAATCAAATTGTTATAAATAATCAGCAACCACGTTTTGAAAACAGGTGGGTTAGAAAAGATGGCCGTATTGTGCATGTTTTATGGTCAGTGTATTGGTCTGAAGAAAAACAAGTCAGGGTGGCCATTGCTTATGATATTACCGAGCAAAAGAATCTCGAACAAAAACTGATTTATATGGCAGGTCATGATCCATTGACAGATTTACCTAATCGCAGCTTTTTGATTTCAGAGCTAGAAGAGTCATTATCTGTTGCTAATACAATATCGACAATTATCGCTGTCCTCTTTATTGACATAGATGGGTTTAAGCAAGTAAATGATTTTCATGGTCACGCAGCGGGTGACAAGCTATTAAAAACAGTTGCGAAACGTCTTCGTCACCAACTTAAAAAAGAAGATAGTGTAGGGCGTTTGGGGGGAGATGAGTTTGTTGTTATTTTAAACAGCATTAGCAATAAGCAAGATGTTGTTGAAATCGTTGACTTATTACGTCAAGAGATTTGTAAACCTCTTGAATATAATAATGAGTTTCTAAGTTACTCGCCAAGTATTGGTGCAGTTTTATTCCCAGAGCATTATGGTGATGCTGAGTATTTAATCCAATGTGCTGATAAGGCGATGTATAATGCAAAAAACTCAGGTGGCAATCGAGTCATTTTTTATCACAGCGGAATAAAACTCCCCAGTGTAAAACAGCCAGAGTAGTTTTAGAAAAAACGACCATTTAGGCTGATAAATCTTAGTATCGGCCTCATACTAAATTTAGTTTACCAATTGTTTTAACCTAATAATCTGTCTTCTAACTCATAACTATTGCGTGAAATGAAATATTAGTTAGCCTTGAATGATTCATTGAAGGAGTGAAACTATGTTTAAGCGTAAAATAATAACCACAAGTGGTGCTTTGTTTAGCTCATCACTATTATTAACAGCGGCAGCGCATGCCACGACACCTCAATACAAAGATCAACAAGCTTTGCATGATATTGCAAATGCAGTTTCAAAAACGCGTATAGAGCAAGACATTCAAACGCTGGTTGATTTTGGCACTCGTCACACCTTATCGGAAACAAAATCAAATACGCGCGGAATCGGTGCGGCAAGGCGCTGGATAAAATCTGAGTTCGAGGCTATTTCAAAAGCCTGTGGTAATTGCTTAGAAATTATCGAAGTAAAAGACACTATTTCTGGTGAAAAGCGTATTCCAAACCCAGTAGAGGTTGTCAATATCGTGGCTATTCAGCGCGGCCAAGTTGATGAAAATCGCATGATAATGATGTCCGGAGATATTGATTCGAGAGTCTCTGATGTAATGGACTATAAATCAGATGCGCCAGGGGCTAACGATAATGCATCCGGTGTGGCTGGTGTGCTCGAATCTGCGCGTGTTCTATCAAAGTATAAATTCAATGGCTCGATTGTTTATGCAGCACTATCTGGTGAAGAACAAGGCTTGTTTGGTGGTAAAATTTTAGCTAAATATGCACAAGAGCATAACTGGCGTGTTCATGGTGTTTTAAATAACGACATGATTGGTAATTCAACCGGCATTAATGGCGTTACAGATAACACAACGGCACGTATTTTCTCAGAAGGTACACGCGTTATAGAAACAAAAGAGCAAGCTCATAAACGCCGTTTTACCGGTGGTGAAGTCGACTCTGCAAGTCGTAACCTTGCACGCTACATTGATACAATTGCCGATAGATATATTGAAAATCTCGATACCATGTTGGTCTATCGACTCGATAGATTTGGTCGAGGAGGGCATCATCGTCCATTTAATGATGTTGGCTTTGCAGCGGTGCGCATTATGGAAACCAATGAAAATTACAATCAACAGCATCAAGACCTACGTACTGAAAATGGTATCACTTACGGTGACACCATCGATCATGTTGATTTTGCCTATGCGGCTAAATTAACCTCATTAAATGCTGTGACTATGGCGTCAATGGCCTGGGCACCAGCCCCGCCGACAGGTGTCAGTATTTCAGGTGCTGTAAAGCCAAGTACAACACTAGCTTGGCATAAAAGTGATGATCCAACTGTGGTTAGCTATAAAATTTATTGGCGTTATACCAGTGAACCACAGTGGCAGTTTAGCCGGGACGTTGGCAAAGTAACCGAAGCAACCCTTAAAAATGTCGTAATCGATAATTACTATTTTGGTGTCGCATCAGTGAACAAAGACGGTATTGAATCGCCGGTTGTGTTCCCTGGGGATGTGGGCGCATTTGAGTGGCCGAGTAAGTAAATTATTATGGGTCATAGCGTACTCCAATGTGCGCTATGATTGATCCTAATTCGCATTTCGACAAAGCTATTTTCTGTAATTAACCCTCTGTTAGCACCGTTAAAAATGTCTTCCCTTTTCATTTAAATCCACAACAAACAATATGCTCTAGCAATAAAGTTAACTTTGTGAGTGGCTCTCTCACATGATCACTTGACCTTTTAAACCGTTTTTATAGAGTAGTCTTCTCTCATTATTCTAAGTGATCGATCTTCTACAGGATAGAGTTTAATTAGTAACTAGTTATTTCAATAGCTTAAAAGAGGAGTTGGCATGCAATATCTACAAGGAATTCTGCAAACAGTAAAGGAATCTAACCCTAACGAACCTGAGTTTTATCAAGCTGTTGAGGAAGTACTATCATCGCTTAACCATGTTGTAGATGGTAATAATGATTTCAAAAAACTGGGCATTATCGAACGATTAGTTGAGCCAGAAAGGCAAATTATTTTCAGAGTTCCATGGCTTGATGATAACGGGAATGTGCATGTTAATAGGGGATACCGTATTGAGTTTAGCTCTACTCTTGGGCCTTTTAAAGGAGGTCTACGTTTTCATCCCAGCGTAAATCTTGGAGTCGTTAAGTTCTTAGGCTTTGAACAGATCCTCAAGAATGCGTTAACGGGTTTACCCTTAGGCGGCGCAAAAGGAGGTGCAGACTTTGACCCGAAAGGGAAAAGTGATAACGAGATTATGCGCTTTTGCCAGTCTTTCATGACAGAGCTATATAGGCACATTGGTGCTACAACGGATGTACCAGCGGGTGATATAGGCGTAGGTTCAAGAGAAATAGGCTATTTATTTGGCCAATACAAGCGCATAACTAATCAGTTTCAAGGGGTGCTCACGGGTAAGCCTTTGCTGATGGGGGGCTCTGTATTAAGGGCTGAAGCGACAGGCTATGGCATAGCTTATTTTCTAAGTGCTATGCTTGATGCTAAAAATGACTCTTTAAAAGGAAAGCGTTGTCTCGTATCTGGCGCGGGTAATGTAGCATTGCATCTGATGGATAAGCTTAGCCAGTGTGAGGCTATCGTTTTAACCTGTAGCGATTCAAAAGGGACTTTATACTGCAAAGCTGGTTTAGATGTTGAGCTTGTTAAACACTTGAAAACCGAACAAGGAGCTGAGCTTCGAGACTACCTAAACACGCACGCTGAAGCAGAGTTTACACCCGTTAATCAGTACCCAAGTAATGGCCATAAGGTATGGCAATATGAAGCTGATATTGCCATACCTTGTGCAACTCAAAATGAAATTACTAAAAATGATGCGACTTCACTTGTAGAGAATGGTTGCTTAATTTTATGTGAAGGTGCAAATATGCCTAGCACAGCAGAAGCGCTTACTGTTTTTAAAAAACATAAGGTTTATCTTGGACCTAGCAAAGCCGCAAATGCGGGTGGTGTGGCAACTAGTCAGTTTGAAATGGCACAAAATGCTAGCATGCAAACATGGCGACCAGAGCAAGTTGATGAAAAACTCCAACAAGTTATGAGGACTATCTTCGAGACTGTTTCGACGACAGCGAAACAATATTCTCATGAAGATGATTTAAGCCTTGGTGCTAATATAGCTGGCTTCGAACGTGTAGCAGAAGCGATGATGAAACAAGGCGTTGTATAGCTGATCAAACACAATTTTAGTAGCTTTAAGTGTTTAATGACTAAATCATTATGTACTTCTCTTTTCTTTAATATGGTTAATGTGTTAACAAAAGGAGATAGCTTATGTCATTTATCGATGGATTTGTAGCCGCTGTACCAACAGCAAATAAAGAAAAGTACATAGTTCATGCAGAGTTAGCAGCCGAAATATTTAAAGAATACGGTGCATTAAAGGTGGTCGAGGCTTGGGGAAGCGATATTCCTGATGGAGAAGTAACTTCATTTCCTATGGCTGTTAAAGCTCAAGAGAATGAAACAGTGGTGTTTTCTTGGGTGATCTGGCCATCCAAAGATGCTCGTGATAATGGCTGGCAGAACATAATGGGCGACCCTCGAATGAGCCCTGAGAACAACCCCATGCCATTTGACGGCAAGCGCATGATATATGGGGGCTTTGAGGCTATTTTAGATAAATAGAAAATGTGCTTTTAGCTAAAGCTCAGGTAATGCAGAGCTTTAGCTATCTCTTAATTACGAGAATGTTTTTTCACTGAGCAACTCCTGCATTTGCTCACGCATTTTGAACTTTTGCAGTTTACCCGTAACTGTCATTGGGTATTCATCTACAAAGCGAATATGTTTTGGTACTTTGAAATAGGCAAGCTTGTCTTTTAAAAAAGTGCGAATGGCATGCTCATCTAGCACTGCATCATCTTGTGGTTGTATCCACGCACACACTTCTTCGCCATATTTTTCATCGCTAATTCCAAAAATAGCGGCATCTTGGATACCTGGATAGGTGTAAAGTACCTCCTCGATTTCTCGTGGGTATATGTTCTCACCGCCACGTATAATCATATCTTTAATGCGGCCAACAATAGAAACAAACCCTTCTTCGTCCATTACCCCTAAATCACCAGAGTGTAACCAGCCATCCTTATCGATGGTGGCATCCGTTTTCTCTTTATCGTTCCAATAGCAGCGCATGATACCCGCACCGCGACTACATACTTCACCTGGGATGCCAATCTGTTGAATATCACCCAGTTCATCAATAATTTTTACTTCGGTGTGGGCTAGAGCACGGCCGACAGTACTCACTTGCTTTTCAATTGGTGAGTCAGTTTCAGTCACATTGTTAATCGGGCTACATTCGGTTTGACCATAACCAATCACGACTTCAGTCATGTGCATTAATGAATGAACTTTGCGCATAACTTGCTCAGGACATGTCGAACCGGCCATGATGCCTGTTCGTAGACTAGATAAATCATATTGAGCGAACTCTTTGTGTTCTAATTCTGCTATAAACATGGTCGGTACACCATGAAGAGCGGTACAGCGTTCTTTTTCTACTACTTCAAGGGTTGTTTTAGGATCAAATGAATCACCAGGGAAGACTGCTGTTGCGCCCTTACTAATACACACTAAATTACCTAACACCATACCAAAACAGTGGTACAGAGGCACAGGAATACAGAGCTTATCCTGGTATGTTAGTTTCATAGCCTCAGCCATTAAAAAGCCATTATTGAGAATGTTTTTATGGGATAAGGTCGCACCTTTTGGGTTACCAGTGGTACCTGATGTAAATTGAATATTGATATCTTGCTCACAATGCAACGTGGCAGCTATCGCATCGAGCTCGAGTTTATGAGCATCTGTAGCGCGTTGCATAATATCATCAAAACTGAACATTCCTGGAGCTGGCTCATTACCAATACGGATTATGTTTTTTAAATGTGGAAGGGCATTTAGGTTTAATTCACCTGCATGTGACCTTTTTAGCTCAGGTGCAAGTTCATTAAGCATACTTATATAGTTACTCGCTTTAAACTCACTTGCGGTAATGAGCGTTGAGCACTCAACGCTGTTAAGAGCATATTTTAATTCACTCGGACGATATGCAGGGTTAATACATACCATAATGGCACCAATTTTTGCGGTTGCGAATTGCGTTAAACACCACTCAATATTATTAGGAGACCAAATACCAACACGGTCTCCTGGTTTAACGCCAAGGGAGAGCAGCCCCATAGCGAGCTGATTAATTTGCTGTTGGTATTCTTTGTACGTCAGGCGGATGTTTTGATGATTAACAATAATAGCGGGGTGTTCAGGGTTATTGTCGACAATAGTGTCAAGGTACTGACCTATTGTTTTGTCAATCAAGGGAACGTCTGTAGCGCCTTGGAAATAGCTCTGTGTTAATGGGAGACTGTTACCATGTATGTTATTTGCTTGCATTGTGTTCTCCGTGTCCTATTAAATTGTTGTCATGGACTTGATGCGAAAATAGCTAACCCAATAGGTTGAATAATTTTTTAGCATTAGCTTACATGTTTAACTAAGCATAGATTGTCGACAAATGAAAGTAATATAAGACTAATGTACAGAGTGTATTTTTAAGTGCAGAGGAAAGGATGGCTTTTTACAGACACAAAAAAACGTGCATAAGCACGTTTTAAGTATTGATGATGTTTAGGCTTAGGCTTCGCCTTGCTTGTATGTTTTACGCATCAGATAAACGTAGGCATTAATAAAGGCATTTTCTTGAAACTTTTTAAGGCCTGTATCTTCAAATGCAATAGGGAGAGGGTTACGTTTTAGTTGCTCTTTTATTGCCGTTGCGCTTAATATTTCTACATCTAGTTCTTCGATAAGTTGGATAGCTGTTTCCATCTTAAAACCTTTTGCACTACCGGCAAATTTACCTTTCGGTTGACGCTCTTTAATTGCTACAGAATCAATTTGATAGTCTTGCATTAGTTTTCTGAAATCAAATTGAAATTTACGCATAACTTCAGTGTCGTTACCGTTAGCTAAGGTAAAGCGAGTTTGTCTTATATCACGGATATCAAAGACATCATTATCTTTTGTTAAAATACACAGCAGTACGTCGCTGCCGGTAATTTCTACACCGCATGTTCTCATGGTCATTCTCTAAATAACTTAATTTTCGCAATTATAGCAAGTAACGACTTGAAAAACAGTTGCTTTAAAAATGAATTTTAATTGCAATCGCACTATGGTCACTGACGCTTATGTCTTCAAGTGTTTCGGCAGGATTTAAATGATCTTCAAAGCTTGAGTATGAGACAGAGCTGACTTTTGACATTGCACACTCAGGATTGAAATGTGCAGAAACAAGTATATAGTCAAGTACGCTACCACGGCGGTGATAATAATGACTGTAAGGCTTAGTATAGCCTGCTTTATTTTCATCACTAAATTGATACACATCCGTTAATCCGACCACAGGTTCATTCTGCTCAATGCATGGTTCACAGCGTGTTGGATGGAAACCTTGTGTCATAAATGACAGTGTTGGGCTTGTAAGTACATCATTAAAATCACCCATCACAATAGTTGCACATTGCTTTTCACGCTGGGTCTTTAAAGCATCGTAATAAACAATAGACGCCTCAAGGGAGCGTGATATTTGCGATTGCATGGTTCCCACTGTCTGATGTAGTAATTGAAGTAATGGGTCTTCAAGATTGTGAATGTTTAAAATATGCGCCATTGATTGCACGCGTTGTGATTTAAAGTGAACAACATAACAACAAATGTCACCAAAAAAAGGGATTGAGATTAAGCATTTGATAGGGGTTCTATTGAACTTGAACTCATTTTGGTTATTCAAGTATTCAAGCAGTTCTGGGCAGGGGGTTAGTGGTTCACAGCTTTTTAAAGGGTACTTACTGGCTAAGGCGACAATGGGGTTGAAAAGTACCTGTGGATACAGCGCATCGTGACTTGGCGTGTCAACTATTTCAAAGTAGTCGTAACCAGCTTCTTTACATTGTATTTCCAGTGCTTGATAGCTAAAAACCTCTTGAAAAGCGACTATATCTGCTTGGGTTTGGTTTAGAAATTGGGCGATAAATTGCTGCTTTTGGCGCCACTGGGTTTTATTATAATGTTCATGTTGCTGATAAAAAGAATAGGGTGGTGCTGTATAATTTAGCAAATTAAACGTTGCAAATTTAACTGTGCGAGGTTTTGACATCATATTTACCCAAAAAGTTATCTTCACTAAGTATGAAATGGGATAAGTAATTGTCAATTTAGTCTTCTAACTACTTGTATTTGAATTCACTAGCGGCGACAATGGTTGTTCATGTTTGCGAAGACTCAGTGAATATGAGCCTAAATAGGCACTAAATGGCAATGCTTATTCGTAAAAGCGTTGCAGAGTTTACAAATTAATTTTTTAAAAAATACATGTGATGCATTGTAGGCATCACCACTGTAGTAAGGATTTATAATGCCAGTTATTACCCTCCCTGACGGCAGTCAGCGTAGTTTCGAAAACCCAGTAAGTACCTATGATGTAGCAAGTGATATCGGTCCTGGCCTTGCCAAGGCAACCATTGCAGGCCGTGTTAATGGCTCACGTGTTGATGCATGTGATTTAATTACCGATGACGCACGCTTAGAAATCATCACAGCAAAAGACGACGACGGTTTAGAGATCATTCGTCACTCATGTGCGCACCTTATTGGTCATGCAGTTAAGCAACTTTTCCCTGAAGCGAAAATGGCAATCGGTCCGACCATCGATAACGGTTTCTATTACGATATCGATATGGAGCATTCTTTAAGCCAAGACGATTTAGATGCAATTGAAAAGCGTATGCTTGAGCTTGCTAAAACAAACTACGATGTGGTTAAAAAGACCGTCAGCTGGCAAGAAGCGCGTGATACTTTTGAAGCACGCGGTGAAACATATAAAATGGAAATCTTAGACGAGAATATCGCAAAAGATGACCGTCCAGGTTTATACCATCACGAAGAATATGTTGATATGTGTCGTGGCCCACACGTACCAAATATGAAATTCTGCCAACACTTCAAAATAATGAAAGTGGCGGGTGCATATTGGCGTGGTGATTCAGAAAATAAAATGCTACAGCGTATTTATGGCACGGCATGGGCAGATAAAAAGCAACTTAAAGCGTATTTAAAACGTTTAGAAGAAGCTGAGAAACGTGATCACCGTCGTATTGGTAAAGCACTTGACCTTTGGCACTGGCAAGAAGAAGCGCCTGGCATGGTGTTTTGGCACAATGATGGCTGGAGCATTTACCGTGAACTAGAAGACTTTGTTCGTGAAAAACTACGTGAGTATGATTACGAAGAAGTGAAAGGTCCATTAATGATGGACCGTGGTTTATGGGAAAAATCAGGTCACTGGGATAAATACGCAGATGCCATGTTCACAACTGAATCTGAAAAACGTGAATATGCCATTAAACCAATGAACTGCCCAGGTCACGTACAAATCTTTAACCAAGGTTTAAAATCATACCGTGATCTGCCATTACGTATGGCTGAATTCGGTTGTTGTCACCGTAACGAACCATCAGGTGCATTGCATGGCTTAATGCGTGTACGTGGCTTTACTCAAGATGATGCGCATATCTTCTGTACTGAAGAGCAAATCATGGATGAGGTATCGGCATGTATCAAAATGGTTTACGACACATACGAAACGTTTGGTTTTGAGAAGATTGTAGTAAAATTATCTACTCGCCCAGAAAAACGTATCGGTGAAGATGAAATGTGGGATAAAGCTGAGCTTGCGCTAGCTGATGCATTAAAAGCAAACGACATTGAGTTTGATTATCTACCGGGTGAAGGTGCGTTTTATGGTCCTAAAATTGAATTTACATTGTATGACTGTTTAGACCGTGCATGGCAATGTGGTACAGTGCAACTTGATTTTGCATTACCGGGTCGTTTAGGTGCAACTTATGTTGCTGAAAACAACGAACGTCGCACACCCGTTATGATCCACCGTGCTATATTAGGTTCAATCGAGCGTTTCATTGGTATTTTAACTGAAGAATACGCAGGCTTGTTCCCGACATGGCTTGCTCCTAAGCAAGTTGTGATCATGAATATCACAGATAAACAAGCTGATTATGTTCAAGAAATTGTACAAAAATTAAATAAACTTGGAATTAGAGCCGCTGCTGACTTGAGAAATGAGAAGATTGGCTTTAAAATCCGTGAACATACGTTAAAACGTATTCCATATTTACTTGTTGTTGGCGACAAAGAAGTTGAACAACAAGAAGTGGCAGTACGCACTCGCACAGGTGAAGACCTAGGCAAATTTAATGTTGATGATTTTGTAGCTAAAATTAGCGACGAAATAAAAAATCGACAATAAATCATGAGCGTGTAGGGCATAACAAACAGCTAACTACACGCTTTTTATTTTATATTCTTGGAGGATCGTACCATTAGAGGCGGCAAGAAAGGGCAACAAACAGCTCAAAAAAATCGTATCAACGAAGATATTACAGCTAAAGAAGTTCGTTTAATTGACATTGACGGCGAGCAAGCTGGCATCGTGTCATTAAAAGAAGCGCAAGCTATGGCAGATGATGCGGGTGTAGATCTTGTAGAAATTAGTCCTAATGCAGAGCCACCTGTATGTAAGGTTATGGACTACGGAAAGTTCATCTTTGAAAAAAGCAAAGAACTAAAAGAACAAAAGAAAAAGCAAAAGCAGATCCAGGTTAAAGAAATCAAATTCCGTCCAGGTACGGATGAAGGTGACTACCAGGTTAAGCTTCGCAACTTGCGTAAGTTCTTAGAAGCGGGTGATAAAGCTAAAATTACTATTCGTTTCCGTGGTCGTGAAATGGCTCACCAAGAAATTGGTATTGAATTATTAAATCGTGTTAAAGCTGATTTGGAAGATGTATCACAAGTTGAGTCTTTCCCAAATCGTGTTGAAGGTCGTCAAATGGTAATGATGATGGCCCCTATTGCTAAAAAGTAATAAACAAGCGATAATGCGCACCGAATTTATTTCAGGTCTCCAAGTAACAGCTTGCTGTTCACCTGAAATAACCGGTTTAAAGTAAAATTGCAGTTATATTGACTGAGTTTTCACCGGACATTGGCGGTAAGTTTGGCCTTATAAAGTAGAGTTATTTATTTACCTCTCGCCTACTTGCCTAATCGTAAAGCAATACATTTGGAGTTATTGCAATGGCTTATAAGCTAAAAACTCACAGAGGCGCTGCTAAGCGTTTCAAAAAGACTGCTTCTGGCGGTTTCAAGCGTAAACAAGCGCATCTTCGTCACATTCTGACTAAGAAAACTTCTAAGCGTAAATTACACTTACGTCCTAAGATGATGGT
>VAOY01029557.1_pt1 | contig 26124 bp, 23 predicted proteins | sample 3393881 | NCBI WGS metagenome assembly VAOY01 (sample SAMN08290430, study PRJNA428436) | hydrothermal vent metagenome | isolation source: Deep-sea hydrothermal vent chimney | place: Indian Ocean: Southwest Indian Ridge
GAGTTACCCACAGTTCGCACTTTGACTCCGACGAGCTCTGGGCTGTGGCCCATTCTCGTCAAAGTGCGCCCTATGTATAACTCTACTTTAGGGGGAAAACTAAGGAAGTCATATAAACAGTTAATAATTAATGAGATAAATAGAAGTTAAAGTCAAATTTTTGACAGAACCTGATCTCCTGTAAGGAATTTTCATGATGAAACGCAATACTGTAAAATCTTTAATTATTTCTTTCGTTGCTTTGCTGGCCATCTTTTTTCTGCTGGCAAATTTGACTCAGATTTCCCCGAAACCCCTGCTTTTGCCGGCAAAACGGGAAATCAGTATTGACCTGGTCATTGAAAAACCTGAACCAAAAGTTAAAACCGGCAAAGCTCCGTCACTATCAACATCATCCAAGGCCAGGGTTTTGAACGGAGCTTTGCCCCCTGTAAACGCCAATTACCGCAAACATCTGGGATTCAGAAAATACGCCGGGGAAATGCAGCGGCGCGGTGCGCGATTTTATATTCTCGGCAGTTCAAAAAAACAAATTTATGAAATTAATTTTTCCGCAAAATCGCTGAATGCCGTCTCTGCGGCGAGCATTATCAAGCGAAACTTCAGTACCCGTACCCGGGTTATCGAAGACGAACCGGCTTTACAATTTTTCTACGACAAAGCGAAAAAAGATTTTGCTATCAGCGCTCCACGGATAATTTTGCTGGTACCGCGGCGAATGGAGCAAAAAATCGCGTCCGGGCTGTCAGCGCATGGAGTGAATATTAACAAGTTTCGCGGTTTCAGAGGCGTATATCTTATACGTTCCGGAAATTTCACCCTGAAAATCCACGAAGGTGTTTCAAACACCGGCAAACAAAAAATGAATATTGAAATTCCCCTGTAAAGGGGATTTTATACAAGGGGGAAGAAGAAACGGCTTTTTTGAAAAGCTTCGCTTTTCGACAAGCGACCCGCCGCTTGACCGCGTCCCGAACGTCGGTTTCGTTATCTTTTTTGTTTTGTCGGTGCCGTCTATCGCGTAAGAGTCGGATATTCGGGTTATTTTTGCTACTTTTAGTTCGTAAAAGTGTATAAATAGTGTAGGTTACCAGCTTATATTTTGAGAAAGGATTTTTATTTCATGAATGAAATGCCGGTAAAAATAATTTACGCTATCATTGAGATGTTTTGCATGTTCGGCGTGGGCGCTTTGGCTATGCGGCTCAAGTTTATCGAGAAAGAAGACCTCGGCAAATTGGGACGTCTGGTTATTGACATTATGTTCCCGATGCTGGCCTTCTCGTCAATAAGTTCAACTTTTGACCCGGCAAAACTTGATGAATTATGGTTATTGCCGACCCTGGGCTTCGGCTTGATGTTTTTTGGCGGCGTACTGGGTTTCGCGTTTCGTTACGGCATGCGGAACCGTTCAAAAGACCGCATGATTACTTTTCACCATTTTTGCGCCATAAACAATTATGTTTTTTTGCCTATGATTATCCTGCAAAGTTTATGGGGCCCCAGATATATAGCGTTCTTATTTATCATGAATATAGGTTCGACTTTGGGATTTTGGACAGTTGGTGTCGGCATTTTGTCCGGCGGCTGCATCAAGCGCACCCTGAAAAACATTTTTTCAATAAACCTGCTGGCAGTTATGCTTGCCCTGGCTTTCTGTTCCCTCAAGATTCCAGTGCCGGACTTAGCGGCCAATGTTTTCAGTAGAATCGGCGGGATAGCGGTTCCTTTGATGCTGGTAATAATCGGCGCGGGCATCTACAGCAGCGCTCATCATCTGTTGAAAAATAAATGGGATATTATTTATTTGTCACTGGTTCGTTTAATTATCCTGCCGCTGCTGCTGGTTTTCATTTTAAAACTTTTGCCTTTGCCGCAGGAAGTGTTCCGGGTCGTTTTTATCGTATCAATAATGCCGGTGGCGTCAAGTGCCGTTGTTTTCATGCGCCGTTTCGGCGGTGATCCTGACCTGGCGGCGCAAGCAGCGGTGGTCACGACCCTGTTATCAATCCTGACAATCCCGCTAATGACTTATTTCTTTTTATAAGAAGTATTTCTTCCCCAGATTTTCTTGAGTCCTTTTTCGCTGATTTGTTCAACATAATAATAAGCTAATGATGGAATCCGATTCAACGCAAACAGATATTTTGTATTATATCTTATTGCTTCAAACTGCACCTTTCCCTGCTTGATGGCTTCTTGTAATTCTGCATGGAAAGGGAATTTTTTTAGTATCAGAGTAGATTTTTTGCTTACTCTCGCCTGTTTATCCGTGAAATCACTTGAAAGGATAATTTTACCTTGTTTATTCAGCAGATACTCTTTCAGGTCAGGAATACTGTTTTTGTAGAACAAATTCTTTTGAATATAATTCAGGCTGATATCCATGGCAATTACACCCTGAAATTTATTTTCTTCATCATAAACACGTTTCATGCAGCAGACTACTATTTTGCCGCTTACGATACACTTATACGGTTCTGACCAGCTTATCGCTTTTTTCCGGCTTAAAGCGTTCTTGTACCATGGGCGTTTGCGCGGGTCATAGTTTTTCGCATATGGTTTGCCGGGATATGAGAACATGGTGCCATTTTTCAGACCCATAAAAATCCAAATCAAAGGCGCGCCTTTATTAACGATTATTTTTTTAATAACACTTTTTGGCTTACCCTGGAAATTCATGTCGCTTGAATACATTATATGTTTATATGTCTTGACTAAAGCAACAACTCGCTTATTCATCTTATCCGCCGGCCTTGAGTCGACCCCCTTTTTGAGAACAGCATAATCCAAGCTCATTTTTATGCCGTAGGATGGTGAGTAAACATAATCCGCAGGAGCTGTCGCCGGATCCAGAAAAGCAGCCATATTACGATATTCCCGGGTCGCCGGGACTGCTTTGCTGCTCAAAAGCTGTCCGGCATACAGAGCCGCATTTGAAAGTTGAGTTTTAAAATAGAAAAATATACGCTCCATTTTATATGCTCTGCGGGCAACATTACCTTGAAAACCAGCCAACATGTCTTCCCGTATCTTTTGGTCTGTTATAAGAACATTCTGGGAGTGCAAACTGTAAATAGTACTAGCAGCCAGACATAAAAGTATACTCATTATCACAGTGGAAGTAAGCATTTTGTGATTGGTCATAGCGCGCATATATTTTCTGAAACGATTATCCGGCCTGGCAGTGGTTTCCTCGCACATAAGATAAAGTTTCAGGTCTTTAGCCATCTCGTTTGCGCTTTTATAGCGTTGAGACAGAGGCGCGCAAATGGCTTTGGCGATAATTGCTTTGAGGTCAATTGGAAGTTTCCCCTTAAGAAAACGGTGTTTGAATGGATGGTAATTACAATTAACAATGTTTTTCAACACTTCATTTATAGTTTCACCCAACACGGCTCTTTCCAGAAAAACAATTTCAAAGAGTATCATTCCCAAAGAGAAAATATCTGATTGAGGACTGCATGTTCCACCCCTGATCAGTTCAGGAGCTATATAGCAAGGCGTTCCGACAAGTTCCTTTTTGGAATGCTTTTCAACTTCAAGCGAATGCCCGCCCTCTGAAAATCCTTCAGAATTTACCAGGCAGGCCAGTCCCCAGTCCATAACATAAACTTCGCCGTAATTGCCGATCATGATATTTTCAGGCTTGAGGTCTCTATGAATTACCCCTTTACAATGAGCGTAATCAACCGCTTCACATACTTTAATAAGGTATTCTATGCGAGTTGCTATGGAACGTTTTTCATCAAATTTCTCTACTCCTTCACGTTTATATAAAGTAACAGTATCCTGCAAATACTTTTGCAGGGTTTTGCCGTGAATGTGCTTCATCGCCAAATGCAGTTTACTTTCAGTTCCGCAATGCAAACCGTAAAGAGGTATAATTGAAGGATGATCCAATTGAGCCATTATCCTGGCTTCTGAAACGAACAAACTTTCATCCTGCCGCGCCCGGTTTTCGTTTTCATCATGCTTGAGGGATTTTATTACAATATTACGTTTCAAAGATTTATCAAAAGCAGTTCTGATTATTCCCTGCCCCCCCTCCGAAAACTGGTGTTTGAGCTCATAGTTGTCACAAACAGAGCGCAATTCCAAATTGTCTTTAAGTGGGGAAATAGAATCTATCGCAGTGAGAATAGTGTTTGATTTCACGAAATCATCAGCAATGCGTTTTCTGGAAAAAATAGATTTCCCCGTCAAGGAACTTGAAATACTTGCCTTGCTCAGCTTTTTACTGGAAACCGAAACATGTTTTTTGTTGCCGCTGTCAACTACTTTTTCGTAATCAACTTCAATTTTCTGGGTTAATTCAACATCCGCGGGGTTAAACGACATTTTCATAGTACGGTCAATATTTAGATGTTGAGTCTCGTTGTTTTTTTTGCCCTTAGCAGATTCAGGCATATCCCTCCCCTCCATTAGTTTCGTTTGGATTCCTGATGTCAATATAACCCCTGAAAAACAGATAGTCAATACATTAGAACTTAACCGGCTTCGCCGGACACTAAACAGCGGCTTCTCTACCAGGTTTTTCGGAGTCTTTTGTCGCTGATTTGTTTAATATAATAATAACCCAGTGATGGAATGCGGTTTAATCCGAAGATATATTTTGTCTTATATTTTATTGCTTCGAACTGTACCATTTTCTGTTCAACAGCCTTTTGAAACTCTTTCAGAAAAGGAAATTTTTTCAGTATCAGAGTAGCTTTTTCCCGATGTGTTCTGGCTTTTTTATTTTTAAAATTGCTTGAAAGGACAATTCTGCCTTTTTCGTTAAGCAAATACTCTTTCATTCCGGGGGCGGCTTGATTGCCGAACAGATGTTTCTGAATATAATCCAAACTGATATCCATACCGACTACACCCTGAAAATTATTTTCTTTATCATAAACACAGCGGGTACAGGTCATAACTATTTTTGGACTGAAAGCATCCTTGTAAGGTTTTGACCAGACTACACTGTCTTTTTGCTTCAAGGCGCTTTTATACCACGGGCGTTTACGCGGGTCATAATCTTTTGAGTAGACTCTGCCCGGATAAGATAAAGTAGAGCCATCTTTCAAACCAATATAAACCCAACTTAAAGGCGCTCCTCTGTTAATGATTATCTTTTTGATGGAACTTTTTGTTTCATGTTTGAATTTCGGACTGCTTGTAAACATTATATGTTTAAACATTGGCCGTAAAGTAACAACTCTTCTACTTAGCTTATCTGCCAACTCCACGCCGGGTCCCAAGTCAAATACAGCATAATCCAAACTTACTTTTTTATCATAGGCAGGCGAATAAACATAATCCGCGGGAGCTGTGGATGCCTTGCGAAAATCATCCAGACTGTATACTCGGGCAGTTATGTCTGCCTTGCTGCTCAAAATACGCCCGGCCTGATAGGCTACACTGGCAAGTTGAGTTCTGAAATGAAGGAATATACGCTCCATTTCATGGGCTCTTTGAGCGACATCATGTTGAAAATTAGTCAACATGGCTTCTCTTGCCCTTTGTTTTTTAATCAGGATATTCTGTTTGTACAGACTATAAATTGTACTGCCGGCCAAACACAAAAGTAGACACAGTATCACAATGGAAGTGGTCATTTTATGATTTATCATGGAGCGCACATATTTCCTGAAGCGATTATCCGGCCTGGCGGCAGTTTCCTCGCGCATAAGATAAAGTTTCAGGTCCCCGGCCATATCGCCCGCTGTTTTGTAGCGTTGATATGGAGGTTCGCAAATAGCTTTGTCGATAATCGCCTTGAGGTCACTTGGAAGTCTCCGTTTAAGGAAGCGGTGTTTAAAGAGACGATAATTGCCATCAATAATATTTTTCAATACATCATATAAGGTTTCACCAGGCACGGCCCTTTCCAGTGTGATGATCTCAAAAAGTATCATTCCCAGAGAGAAAATGTCTGATTGAGGGCTGTATTTTTCGCCCCTGATCAGTTCAGGAGCAATGTAACAAGGCGTTCCGACAAGTTCATCTTTTGAACGTTCTTCATTTTTCGCCGGGCGCTCATCGCCCGAAAAATTTTCAGGATTAACCAGCCAGGCCAGGCCCCAATCCATAACATAAACTTCGCCGTAACTGCCAATCATGATATTTTCAGGCTTGAGGTCTCTATGAATGACTCCTTTGCAGTGGGCATAATCAACCGCTTCGCATACTTTAATGAGGTATTCTATGCGGGTTGCCGTGGAGCGTTTCTCGTCGAAATTAGCTACTCCCTCACGTCCATACAAAACCGTGACCGCCTGTAAATAATTTTGCAGGGTTTTGCCGTGAATGTGCTTCATTGCCAAATGCAGTTTACTTTTGGTTCCGCAATGCAAACCATAGAGAGGAATAATTGAGGGGTGATCCAGCTGGGCCATTATCCTGGCTTCGGAAACAAACAAACTTTCATCTTCCCGCGCCCGATTTCTGTTTTCATCGAGCTTAAGGGATTTTATTGCTATATCACGTTTCAGGGATTTATCGAAAGCAGTACTGATTATCCCCTGCGAACCTTCCGAAAACGATTCTTTAAGCTCATAGTTCTTGTGAATATCCTGCAATTCCAATTTATTTTTAAGTGGAGATACTGAACCTATGGCCGAGGGAACAGTGTTTGATTTCACATAATCATCGGTAACCCGTTTTCTGATAAAAATAGATCTTCCAATCGCGGAACTTTTCTTGCTCGATTTTATGATGGAGATAAAGCTGTTCTTTTTGTTAGCGCCGTCGATTACTTTTTCATAATCAACGTCAATTTTCTGAGTAGCTTCGACATTTGCGTCGTTAATCAGCATCTTCACAGTACGATTACCAGCGAAAAGTTGAGCCTCGTTATTTTTTTTGCCGTTAGCAGCTTCTAACATGTAATCCCTTTTCGTTATTTGTGCTTCTGCATCAATATAATCCGAAAAAACAAATCGTCAATACCCGCGTTTCTTTTTTGCTCGACAATTTTTACCTGTATCTTGAGGAAACAACAACCACATACCATTGTGAAAAATGCCGCCGTCATGCAAAAAAGCGGCAAATGATTTACGCATAGCGCTATCATGGGGAACGATATCAATACCCCCGCTTACAGCCTGCTGGCCAAAAACCCGGGAAACCGCAGCGGAACTGTCCGGAAACGGCAGCAAATATCCACAACGTTGAAACTTGATGATATTGGAACTTTCTTTCAGCAAATTTTCAAACTGCGGATCGAACAGCCACGAAAAACAACAAAAACTTTTAAATTTGCATTCCGGAAAATACTCAGGAAAAAATTTCAATGCCTGCAGGAAAGAATCCAGACAAGCCTCGACAGGCATAGGCCCATCCGCTGGAATGTGAACATTTATTACCTGGTCCCCCTTTTGCAAAGCCACGCTCCAATCAGCTAAGTCAAACTCTATTATTTCCTTATGGGCATAGCCGTCAGGACTTATTAAATTACCGGTGGCCTTGCCGTTTTTTTCCGAGTAACTCGAAACCCAGTGTCCCGCTTCATCCCAATTATCCTCCACGCCGTCAATAAGTCCCTGCCGGTTGTAACGGATGTTGTCTCCAGCCAAGGCTTTAACTTTTCCGCTTGCGCGATGCCGGAAAACATGCTCGTCATAATTAAAATCATAAGTATGAAACTGCAAACGGCCGAGCCGGAAAATAATACCGCGTAATAAATCCATTTCCCAAACTATCGCGGGCACTTGCTTAACACCATAAATACCATATTCGCGATACCACTGTTTTGTCCAAATACCTATGTCCGCAAAAGTGTCGAGCATAACCTGACGCGGATAAGCTTTTTCCGCATAAAGTTTCTCCATACCCGGGTAAGCGCTTAAAAGCAGAATCAGGCAGATACACGGGTATAATTTTTCATAAACCGCCTCGAAATCCGGTAAATCCTTAGCTATGGAACGCTCATAATCGCATTCGTGCAGGACACGATGAAAATGCCACATCGCGAAAACTAAATTATCATCTTCAAGCAAAGTTTCTTTCAGCTTCAGAAAACCAACAATAATATCATTTGGAATTTGTGCCGACTCCGCGTGTTTACGCAGAAACTCATCACTCAAAAACCATACCCTCTCCGCTCCCGGAAAAGTTTTCTCAGATTCGGGGATTGCCTTCTTGACAAGCCCGGGTATTTTCCCGTCCTGATAACAGGACGATAAAATATTTTGTAAATCCATTTACTCTACGCCCATTGTCTTTAAAGTCATCATAAGCATAAACATAATCCCGTTGCGCAGCGCTTTGTCTTCAAAATCAAATTCAGGATGATGAAGATCAAAATGTTTTTCTCCCATCCCCAGGCCATAGAAAGCCCCGGGACATTTTTGTAAATAATAACTGAAATCCTCACCTGCCATAGATGATTTTTCCAGTTCATACCACATTTCAGCACCAAAACATTCGCTTGTAAGGTTTTCAGCCATTTCGACATACCCGCTGGTATTTACAGTCGGAATATAAGGCAGTTCATACTCAAATTCATATTTCGCGCCACTTGCCAGACAAATGCCTTCGACCACGTTTTCAATCAGTTCCGGGAACTGCCCGCCGATCGCGTTGTCCAGGAAACGGCTTGAACCTTCCAGAATAACTTCTTCAGGAATAATGTTAGGATTTTGACCGCCGGAGAAACGGCAAACGCTCAGGCAAGCCGCGTCCTGGGGCCCGAAACGGCGTGAAACAATCGTTTGCAATTGATTCACCACCTGGCACGCAGTTACAATCGGGTCAATACAAGCTTCAGGTTTGCTGCAGTGTCCGCCCCGGCCGATAATTTTAATTTTGAAAAACCCCGCCGCCGCCATGATTGTCCCGGCGCGGCTGCAGATGGAACCAGGCGGAAATCCGGATATTCCATGCAAAGCAAAAACCGCGTCCGGTTCGGGCGATTCCAAAACTCCGGCCTCGAGCAGTTTCTTCCCCAAAGCCGCGACTTCTTCGCCAGGCTGAAAAATAAATTTAACCGAGCCTTTAAGCTGGTCTTTTATTTCATTCAAAACCATCGCTGTCCCAAGCAGTATCGCGCTATGTCCGTCATGGCCGCAGGCGTGCATGAGTCCATCCGTACGGGACTTGTATGGAAGATCAGTCTTTTCCCGCAAAGGCAAAGCGTCCATATCAGCCCGCAGCCCGACACATTTACCCGCCTCTCCTCCATCAAGAATACCGACTACATCGGTTTCCAGGTAAGGTTCCAGCAATTCAATATCCGTAGCTGCCAAAGTTTCCCGAATAAGCTTCGCGGTAGCGAATTCATTACCCGCAAGTTCCGGGTTACTATGAATTTTACGCCGCAACTCAACTACTTGCGGTAAAATTCTGCTGACCATTTCAGCGATATTTTTTTTGCTGTACATTTAGTTAATTTTCCTGAAACTACGAGGGGGGATTGCTTATTTTACAACTATTTTCCCAACGGTAAAACGTTTACCGGCACCGGCGCGAAGTTGTCTGCTTTTTCCCGGGCAGTAGCTGCCCCGCTAATAACTACTCCCGTAAAAACTGCGGCGAATGCTTTCATTACTTTCGTAATCATAATAAATATCCTCTATAATTATTGTTTATTATTTATAGTTCATTAAAAACAAATTTACCATCAACAATGGTGGCTGCCGCTTTGCCCTTAAAGGTCATTCCGCCAAAAGGCGTATTGCGGGATTTTGAAAAAAACTTGTCAGCGTCAATGGTGATTTCGCGTTCCGTATCAATAATCGTTATATCAGCGGTATTGCCGGGTTTGAGGCCGCGATTTGTGAAACCGAGCACCGCTGCCGGGCCGCTTGTAAACTTCGCGACGAAATCACTGATCGATAATATTCCGTTGTGATATAATTCCTTCAAGCACACCGGCAGCGCGGTTTCCAGTCCGATAATTCCAAACGGCGCGTAATCAAACTCAACGAGTTTAGCGGTCGGGGTATGCGGCGCGTGATCAGTGCTGATAACCGTAATCGTCCCGTCAGCAAGTCCCGCCAGCAAAGCCTGACGGTCTTCTTCGGAACGCAAAGGCGGATTCATTTTGTAATTAGTATCAAATTTTTTAATGCATTCATCAGTAAGTGAAATATGATGCGGAGTAGCTTCGGCACTAACCGGAATACCGCGTTTACGGGCAACGCGGACTTGCTCCACGCTTTCTTTGCTGCTCAGGTGTTGAAGATGAATTTTCCAGTCAACCGAACGGGCGAAAATAATGTCGCGCGCAACCATTAATTCTTCAGAAGCCGCGCTCATTCCTCTCATTCCCAGCAGAGTGGACCAGACTCCTTCATGCATCACGCCGCCGCTTTGGAGAATTTCGTTTTCGCAATGATCCAGAATCGGCAAATTCAAAGCTTTGGCATATTCCACGATATGCTTCATCAGTTCATGGTTTTGAATGCCTTTGCCGTCATCGCTGACGGCGACAATACCGGCAGCTTTCAAACTGCCCATAGATGCCATTTCCTGTCCCGCGGATCCTTTCGTCATGCAGCCGCAGGGATAAACTTTGACTATCCCGCTTTTTTCCGCGGAATAACGTAAATATTCAATCGCCGCGGCGGTATCTGCCGCGGGATTAGTATTCGGCATGGCGACGATAGCGGTAAAACCTCCTGCGGCGGCGGCCATCGTTCCCGTCTCAATAGTTTCGGCGGCGGAGTTCCCCGGCTGGCGCAAATGCACATGCAGATCAATAAAACCAGGCGCGATAATTTTGCCGGAAACATCAATCTTTTCAGCATTTTTGAGTTCTGACGGGTCAACTATTCTGCCATCTTTAACGCCGATATCCATTAGCGCTTCGATTCCCGGGAAAGGATCCACGACTTTCCCGCCAGCTAATATAAATTCATTTTTGCCAGTCATTTTTTAACACACCCCGCTACAAGGAATAAAATTGCCATGCGAATAGCTAAACCATTAGTTACTTGTTCCAGAATCACTGAACGAGGCCCGTCCGCGATAGAGGAATCAAGTTCAATACCACGATTAATCGGCCCCGGATGCATGATTAAAGCATCCGCCTTAAGATATTTACAGCTTGCTTCGTTCAAACCAAAAAATTTAGCGTATTCACCAGTGCTTGGAAAAAATCCAGCCTGTTGCCGTTCGTGCTGAATACGCAGTAAATTTACTACATCAGCGCCTTCAATTGCATCTTTCAAGTTATAATGAACTTTAACCCCCATTTGTTCAAATTCACTGGGCACTAAAGTTGACGGCCCGGCAAAATGCACTTCCGCGCCGAGTTTCAACAGGCCCCAGGCATCACTGCGGGCAACCCGGCTGTGCAGAATATCTCCGACAATCGCTACTTTCAATCCGTTGATTTTTCCTTTTTTCTCACGAATCGTGAAAATATCAAGTAATGCCTGGGTCGGATGACTGTGAGCTCCATCTCCGGCGTTCAAAACTCCGCAGCTGATTTTATCAGCTATCAATACATGAGCTCCCGCCGCGGAGTGCCGCATAACGATCAAATCCGCTTGCAAAGCTTCAATGTTGCGAACAGTATCAAGCAGGGTTTCGCCTTTTTTCAGGCTGCTTGAACTAGCGGAAATATTAATGATATCAGCACTCAGGCGTTGTTCAGCCAATTCAAATGACATCCGGGTGCGGGTGCTTGGTTCAATAAAAAAGTTAACCACGGTTTTACCGCGCAGAGCCGGTACTTTTTTCAGGTTGCGCTGCGATACTTTTTTAAATTCCTCAGCCGTGTCGAGAATAAAACTTATTTCCTCAGCACTCAAATCATATATACTGAGCAAATCTTTTTTAATCCAGTTAAATTTTTCCATATCAATTTTTCCCCTTGCTGGTGTGATATTTTTTCCAGTCAACCGTAAAAACACCGTCTTGTCCATCGGTTTCGTCAAATTCCACCACAATTTTACGTTCGGCCGGAACCTGCAGATCCATTCCGGTATAATCCGCGCCGATTGGAAATTCGTGATTGCCGCGATTAACCAGAACCGCCAGCCGGATTAAACCGGGCCGGCCATAATCGGTAAGCGCATCAAGAGCGGCGCGAATGGTCCTGCCGGAGGAAAGGACATCGTCAACGAGTATCACGGCTTTGCCGTTCATATCGAAGGGTATCCGGGTTTCATTAATTTGGGGCAAATCCTGGCGAACACCGATATCATCGCGATACATGGAAATATCCAGCAGGGCAAGTTCCGGACTATAGCCGGTTTTTTCTTCAATAATGGATATTAAGCGTTTTGCTAACGGGACTCCCTGTTGATGGATTCCAATTACAGCGAAATCACGAGTAGAATCCTGCAGAAATTCGAAAATGATGCCGTCAGCGACTTTTTGGACAGCCGCTATAACTTCGTCAGTGTTGCAAACTTCTTTTTTTGCCGGCATAAATTATCTCTGTTTTTAATAGGTTTAAGTAAGGTAATGCCTATATCTAAATTTTTCCAGCCAAAAAAATGAAAATAATAATAATAATAGAGTTCGACGGAACGACGCGCCCGCCAAAAGTCATCAAGTCAAAGTATATCAAATTGCGATATATTTTTATTTTTGAGGAAAGCATCATTTTACAAAACGGTCGGCGGAAAACTTTTTAATTCTGTCCCGCAGGCTCGCGGCACGCTCAAACTCCAGTTTTTCCGCGGCATCCATCATTTCATTTTCCAACTCGAAAATCAATTCCTGCATATCTTCCTCGTTGAGTGTCTTCCTGCTCACTGAACCGTAAAGCGCGGATTCTTCCTCCACCCCGAATACTGAAGCGGCAATGTCTGAATAAGAATATTTTTTGTTTTTGTCCGGCGCGACCGCTTCGTTTATGGTAATTCGCTGCGATTTTTTGATTGTTTGCGGAGTAATATTATTCTTCCGGTTGTAAGCATGTTGTTTTTTCCGGTGCTGTTCTGAAGTTTTCAGCAATGCCCGCATACTTGGAGTAATCCTGTCGCCATATAAAATTACCCGTCCGTTAAGGTTTCGCGCCGCCCGTCCCGCAACCTGCAGCAAGGCCCGCGCCGAACGTAAAAATCCTTCTTTGTCCGCGTCCAGGATCGCGACCAGCGCGACTTCCGGTAAATCAATACCTTCGCGCAGCAGATTGATCCCGATCAGACAATCAAATTCCCCCGCCCGCAAAGCCGATAAAACCCTTACCCGCTCCAAAGCGTCCAGGCCCGAATGCAGATAATTCGATTTTATACCCAAATCGCGCAGGTAATCCGAAAGGCGTTCCGAACTTTTCTTGGTCAAAGTCGTAACAATAACCCGTTCGCCTTTCGCGGCGGCTTCCCGGACTTCAGCGATAACGTCATCAACCTGTCCCTCAAGCGGCCGGATTTCGATCTCAGGATCCAGCAGTCCGGTCGGACGGATAAGCTGTTCCACGGGAGCCCCACTGTGTTCAAGTTCATAATCACCCGGAGTCGCGGACATAAAAATAGTATTTCCGTGAATCTGTTCAAACTCGGAAAATTTCAAGGGCCGGTTTTCGAGGGCTGAAGGCAGGCGGAAACCATGTTCCACCAAAGTAGTTTTCCGGCTGCGATCCGCCTTGTACATCGCCCGCAACTGAGGCAGGGTTACATGCGATTCGTCAAGAACAATCAACATGTCTTCCGGGAAAAAATCAAAGAGGCAGAAGGGCCTCGTCCCCCCCCGGCGCTCGGATAAATACATGGAATAATTTTCCACGCCGCTGCAATAACCTATTTCACGCATCATTTCAATATCATACATGACGCGCTGATAAATACGCTGAGCCTCAACTAAAAGCCCTTTTTGTTCAAACATCGCGACTTGTTCTTTCATTTCCGCTTTGATCTTTATCAAGGCATTTTCGACTCTTTCGGGGGGTGTGACAAAATGTTTACACGGAAAAAACATGACTTTCCCGGCGCGGTTTTTCACTTTGCCGCTAACGCTCAGGTAACGGGTCAAAGCTTCGATTTCGTCCCCCCAGAATTCTATCCGGACATATTCCTCCCGCTGCGGCTCGAAAACATCAAGCGAATCACCCCGCACCCGGAACTGGCCTTTTTCTGGCGAAAAATCATTGCGTTCATATTGAATCTGCACCAGGTCACGCAATAAATCATTACGTTCCACCTTGTCCCCAACTTTTAAATTAACACACATCTCCGCGTAATCCGCCGGTGAACCCAAACCATAAATACAGGAAACGCTCGCCACGACAATTACGTCTTTGCGTTCCAGGAGCGAAGTCGTCGCCGCCAAACGCAATTTTTCAATATTCTGATTAATACTGGCGTCTTTGGCGATATAGGTATCAGTTTGCGGGATATATGACTCCGGCAGATAATAATCGTAATAACTGATAAAATATTCAACGGCATTTTCCGGGAAAAAAGCTTTAAATTCACTATAAAGCTGTGCCGCCAGGGTTTTGTTGTGGGATAAAACGAGGACTGGACGGTCAAGCCCGGATATAACATTCGCCAAAGTAAAAGTTTTACCGGAACCGGTTACGCCGAGCAGAGTTTGATACTCTTTGTCCCGCCTGCAGCCGGCCAGCAGGGCCTTAATCGCTTCCGGCTGATCGCCGGTCGGCTTAAAATCCGCTACTAACTTGAAAAGTCCCATTTAAAATTTTATTCCGTTTACAAAAAAACAATTCCGCCGCGAAAATGCGGGCGTTACAAGCCTTTTAATAATAAAATACAGCTTTTGCCTTTGTATTGCAAACGAGATTATATCGCAATGAAATCATTCCCTGCTGTTTGTTTAGCGGCTCAACGGCAGGCCCAAAGCATTCCGCGACACATGATTTCCTTTACTTCCGGCACCGAAAAATCCGCGGCGACATGTCCAAGGGAACTATAAAACACCCGTCCTTTTCCGTAATGCCGTTTCCATACCACCGGCATCACGGTGTCTTTTATCCAGGCACAATGCCTGCCGCTGAAAGTCGTCGCGGCCAGCACTTTATTGCCGGGGTCGACATGCATGTAATATTGTTCTGAAATCATTTTAAAATCACTCAAACCGGCGGTAAGCGGATCTTCACGATCGACAATATTCACCGTGTATTCAATAATATTCCCGGGATGCGCAACCCACTGCCCGCCAACCATGAACTGATATTCGGTATTTAGCCGGAAAGCGTCGCCCATGCCGCCGTGCCAACCAGCCAGGCCGACGCCTTTTTCGACGGCATTGAGCAAAGCTTTGGATTGTTCATCGTTAATCTCACTCATGGTCCACACCGGAACAATCAAATCATAAGCAAGCAGTTTGCCCGGATCTGCAAAGGCTTCCAAAGTATTGGCCAAATCAACTTCACAGCCTTCGCTTTTCATTACTTCAGTCATAATCGTCGCGGTTTGTCCGGGTTCATGCCCGTCCCAGCCGCCCCAGTTTATCAATATTTTCTTTTTCATTGTCGTGCCTTGTGCTTATGTGTTTAAATATTTTTAATCCAATTCGCCATGCAGCAGACCCAAAGGCAGGGGCGCGGGGCGTTCGCAGGAGCTTTCCAGATAGATATGCCGCTCTTCAGATGCGGATTTTTCAAGTGCGCACATCACTTCCAGCACATGAAAAGCGAGTTCACCGCTGCAGCGGTGTTTTCGTCCGGAACGAATCGCTTTAAGCATATCCGCCAGTCCGATGCTGCGCATATTATCGGTATAGATAAAGGGAATCGGCACGTCCTGCCAATCGCCTCCCGCCTTCGCGAATTTAACCGGCCCGCCAAAGGAATTCGGATCAGGGATCGAAAGGCTGCCGCCGGTCCCGTGCAGTTCAATGCACGGGCAGGAATGCCGTGCGACATCAAAGCTCATTATCAATGTAATCACCGTGCCGCATACAAATTCCAGCAAGCCCGCCACATGGGTATTAACTTCAACCGGAAGTTTTTCGCCGAATTTAACTTTACTGCTGCAGGTTCTTTCGGCCAAACCGCGTCCGCTTATTGCCGTAACTTTCTTTACCGGGCCGAGCAGGTTGATCAAGGCTGTAATGTAGTACGGCCCCATATCAAACAGCGGGCCGCCGCCCGGCAGATAATAAAAGCCGGGATTCGGATGCCAGCTTTCGTGTCCGGGACACATCATAAATGCGGTGCCGGAAAGCGGCGTTCCAATCCAGGCTTCGTCAAGCAGCTTCCGGGAAGTCTGGAGGCCGCCGCCTAAAAAGGTGTCCGGGGCACAGCCTGTCCGCAGCTTGTTTTTTTTGGCCAATTCAATTACCGGGGCGCCCTCCGCGACGGATAAGGCAAAGGGCTTTTCCACGTAAACATGCTTGCCGGCTTCAAGAACCGTTGTATTAATCTGAGCATGAACCGGCGGAGTAGTCAGGTTCAAAACTACTTCGATCTCATCTTTTGCAAGCAGTTCATCAACAGTGACCGCTTTGCATCCATGAGCATCCTCTTTCGCTTTAGCCGCGTCCATATTGAGATCCGCGCAACAGGCATATTCCATTATGTTGAAAATTTTTGCCGCCTTAAAATAGGCGTCGCTGATGTTGCCGCAGCCGATGACCCCGACTTTTATAATATCGTTCATGTTTTTGTTTCCTTTTCTTGACATTCAATATTTATTCAAGTATAGTTGCTCAATACATACTTAACAATGGAATATAAATTCTTTAATATGGAAAATTTATCCAAATATCTCGGGCATATGCCGCGGAAGTTCAGTTCTCCCATGCCGGTAAACTCAATAGGTTTCGTGCCGCGCAAAAAAGATCGCGTGCTGCGTTCATTTAAAAGTTTCAACTTCTCATTCATCCTTGAGGGAACCGGCACATATATATATCGCGGAGAAGCATATAAGGTTAACGCGCCTTGTGTTATCGCTCAATGGCCGGGAGAGCCGATGGATTACGGGCCGGACAAAACATGGTATGAAGTTTTTTTAATTTATCCTTCATCCTCAGGGGATTTTTTACAGAAAAGAAATTTTTTCCGGCAGGGACAGCCGCTCTGGCATATTTCCGATCCCGGCCGGATTTTAAAGCAGCTTACAGAATTGAAAACAGCTTTAAGCGTAATGCCGTTAAACCCGGACCGGATTGACTACCTTTGTGAAGGAATGATAATGGAAAGTTTGTTGACCCAGTCAAGTCCGCCGCAAACATTGGAAGAAGGAAAAATCAGGATATTAAAATCATATATCAGCACTAATTTTACGGTCAAACATGATTATGCCCAACTTGCCGGCCGGTACGGAATGTCACTTTCGACATTTCGCCGCCGCTGGTTGGAACACACTGGAATACCGCCGGCGAAATACCAAAGCCGCCGCTTAATTCAGGAAGCCTGCCGGCTGCTCATCGAAAGCAATGAAAGCATCAAGGAAATCGCGGAAATATTGAATTTCCAGGATCCGCTTTATTTCAGCAAAAAATTCCACAAGGAAAGCGGTTTCACTCCAAGTCAATATCGGAAACAACACGCGCAGTTCCCGATATAGCATACTGTATAACTTAAAAATTACGCGAAAGTAATTGACTGTGCTCCGGAATATGTTAAATTAATCAAGCAACAGCCAACATGGAATATCCTGGGATGAAGGAAAGAAAGAACAGCAGAAAGCAATGGTATTTATTTCTTGACACCGCGCACAGCCCTTTTTATAATATGGCTATGGATGAAGCTTTGCTGCAGTGTGCGGAAAAATCCGGCATTCCGTTAATCCGGATTTACGGCTGGGACCGTCCTTCCGTGAGCATCGGCTACGTTCAGCGTTATGATGCCGCGCCCGGCGATAAATATACCGTCGTGCGGCGCCCTACAGGCGGTGGAGTCGTTTACCATGACTATGATTTGACCTATACCGCGATTGTTCCGATTGATGACCCGGTCTGTGAATTGAACAGGATTGACTCCTACCATGTCTTTCATCACGCTATTCTGCAGACTTTCAGTGAATTCGGACTTGAGGCGAATTTAGCTCCCGGTAAATGCGCTCCGGCAGACCGCGCGACAATGCAGTGTTTTACCACTCCCACCCGCTACGATGTCGTCGCGGCCGGGAAGAAATACGCCGGAGCGGCGCAGCGAAGAACTAAAAACGGTATCCTGCATCAAGGCAGTATTGATTTGAAAGCAGTCAAGGGAGAAAAGGAATTACTTACAAAAAAATTGCTCCGGGCATTTGAAAAACAGTTCAACATGAACTTTATTGATTTCAAGCCGGATGCCGCTTTACTGGAACAGGCGATAGAGTTGGCGCGAACAAAATACGCTACTGATAATTGGAATAGGCATAAAAAATTTGAGCGGAAAAATGTCTGAAGATATTGAAAAATTAAAGTCTAAAATCAATTACAACTTTAAGGACAAAGCATTATTACGCGAAGCCCTGACCCATCGTACTTACGCCGTTGAAAACTCCCTGCCCTACGATAATCAGCGTTTGGAATTCCTTGGCGACGCGGTTTTGGAAATCATCCTCAGTGAACGTCTTTTTCAATTATACCCCGACGCCCAGGAAGGTGAATTGACCAAAATGCGCTCAGCAATGGTCAACAAGAGATCACTGGCAAAACTCGCCCAAAATATAGAACTTGGCGCTTTTATGATTACCGGCCGAGGCGAAAAGGAAAACGGCGGCTGTGAACGCGCCTCAACTCTATCGGATTTATTTGAAGCCCTGATCGGCGCGTTTTATCTGGACGCGGGACTGGATGTGGTGAGGAAATTTGTTCTGGAAATAGTCAAAAATGAATTTCCGGAACCACAAAAACTGCTTGTAGACCTGAATCCCAAAGGAATTTTACAGGAATATTCTCAAAAGAAATGGAATGAACCGCCGAGCTATAAAATTTTATCCGTCAGCGGGCCGGATCATGCGCCGATTTTCACGGTCAAGGTAATTGTGGACCAGACAAGCGCGATCGGCACCGCGTCAAACCGCAAGCATGCCGAGATCGAAGCCGCTAAAAACGCTATACTGATTATTTCAGAAAGCAATCCGGACTTTTTTTGACGCCTTGGAGCAGAATAAACAGCAAGCAGGAATGTAGTTCAAGCGTCTCGCTTGAGAGTATTCACAACCGGGACGGTTATGCTGCATTGTAATTATTACCGCAAGCAGGAATGTAGTTCAAGCGTCTCGCTTGAGAGTATTCACAACCGGGACGGTTATGCTACATTGTAATCATTACCGTATCCCGCCCCGTCGGGCTTTAACTTACAGGAAACAAGATTAATGAATTATAATTTAAGTTTTCCGGGAAAAGTTATTTTCGGAGCCGGCACTGTAGAGAATTTGCCCGGCGAACTGCCGAATAGAGCCAAATTATTATTAGTCGCCGGCAAACATGCCGAAAGCTCCGGGCTCATCAACAGGATCACACAAATTCTAGCGGATTTTGAACTTTTTGTTGTTTGCGGTGTACAAGCGGAACCGCCGCTTTCCGCGGTTGATAAAATCATCATGTCTGGCCGCGCGAACAATGTATCAGCTATAATTGCCGTCGGTGGCGGCAGTGTAATTGACGCAGCCAAAGCGGCGGCGGCGCTTATTCCCCTGGACGGTAAAACCGGCGATTATTTTTATGGCAGGAAATCAATTCCCGGCAAAGGACTGTTTTTCGCGGCACTGCCGACCACCGCCGGAACCGGTACGGAAGCCACGCCGAATGCGGTTTTGACTGATCCTGAAACCGGAATCAAAAAATCGCTTCGCCACGATACTATGTTTCCCGACCTGGCCATCATCGATCCGGAATTAACTTATACCTGTCCGCGCGATTTGACCGCGCACTGCGGACTTGACGCCCTGACCCAGGCAATCGAATCTTATATTTCCCGCGGCGCAAATACCGTTTCAAAAGCTCTCGCCGGCAAAGCGACGCAAATGATTTTCACCGCGCTTCCCAAAGTCTACGCTGACCTGAACGATAAAAATGCCCGCAATGACCTGGCTGAAGGCAGTATGATTACGGCTTTGGCTTTTGCGCAAAGCAGTTTGGGCGCGGTGCATGGTTTGGCACATCCGCTCGGCAGCAAACTGCATGTCCCCCACGGTTTGTGCTGCGCGATTCTGCTGCCTGAAATTCTGCGCCGGAATCAAAATTTCTGTTCGGAAGCCCTGGATGAACTCGCTTTGAGCTGCGGCTGCGCGGACGGCGGCGGTTTCATCGGGCAAATTGAAAAGTTGTGCGGAAATTTAGCCGTCCCCGGCAATTTACGGAAATTCGGCATAAACCCTGCAGTTTTCCCCTTTGTCCTGGAAAACTGCCGCAGCGGCAGTATGCGCAGCAATCCGCGTCATTTTGAAGATACTGAAATCCTGGAAATACTGGAATCACTTTTATGAACAAATTCCGTTTTAAAGCTATTCTCGCTTTAGGCCCCAACCCGGCCTGGCAAAAAACTTTATTCTTCGACGAACTGCGTCCCGGCGAAGTAAACCGCGCTTACGACATGCAGAGTTATGCCTCCGGCAAAGCTGTTAATTTCTGCCGCGCCGCCGGATGCTGGGGCAATACGCAAGTGGAACTTTTACAGTTTGCCGGCGGGGATACCGGCAGACAGCTTTGCCGGTATCTGGAAGAAGAAGGTATTCCAAATCAAAGCGTCCGGGTAAAACACGCCACCCGGACTTGCTACACATGCCTGTCTGCCGGCTCACGGCCCATGACGGAACTGATTGAACCGTCATTTCCGGTCAGCGAAAGCGAAATGCGCCAGTTCCATGATTTATTAGCCCGGAATATTCATCGCTTTGCCGGGGCCGCCTTTTGCGGTACCCTGCCGTCCGGCAGTTCAATTGAAATTTACCGGCACGCGGCTGAAATAATCAAGGAAGCGAATTTACCCTTAATGATAGATTCGTGGCAGAACATCGCGCCCGTCCTTGAAACCGGCGGAAATCTTATTTTCAAAGTTAATGCTGAAGAAATAAAACTCGTTGCTGGCGATAAAGATATTATCAGGGCTGTAAAAACAGTTCTGAATAAATATAATTTAACCGCGGTCGCGGTTACTGACGGGCCCGGGAGAGCATATTTAGCCGGCGGCGATAAACTTTATATTTATGAATTGCCGGTGCTGGCTGAAATTGTCAGTTCCCTGGGCTGCGGTGATACCAATGCGTCAATATTTTTCAGCGAATACCTGGCGGGGACTTCCCTTGAAGACGCCTTTGCCCGCGGGCTGGCGGCGGCATCGGCGAATTGCCTCAGTGCTGCTTGCGGAGATTTTATCAAAGAAACCGCGGCGAAGCTGTATGCAAAAATTAAAATCAATGCTACTGTATTGTAATTAATAATGCAACAGGAGTAAAAAATGGAACAGGAAATGGAAACAAAACAGCCGCCTCCAATTGAAAACCTAACTGCCTGCAAGCAGAAAAAAATCCATGGATGCCTTTGGGTTTTACTGGGTTTCGGGGCTTTTTGCTTCATTGTTTTTGGAGCAGCCGTAATTTTCGGTACTATCATAGCCAGCGGTTTCAGTAAGATTAAAGACATAAGCGACGAGCAATTCGAATCATACGAACGCAAATTTATTTCCGGCAGCAAATCTTCTCCTAATACTATTTTGGTTATACCGGTAAACGGTGTAATCACTGCCGGTAGTGAGCCATCTCTTTTCGACGCGGCAATGGCTTCCGCGGCAAAAATCTGCCAGTACCTGAAAATGGCGAAAAAAGACAAATCCGTCAAAGCGGTCATTATGAATATAAATTCACCGGGCGGCGAAGTCGTCGCCAGCGATCAAATACATCACGCCATCATGCAGGTTCGTAATGCCGGAAAACCCGTAATCGCCGTAATCGGAACCATGGGCGCCAGCGGCGGATACTACATTGCCTGCGCTTGTGATAAAATAATTGCTCATCGTTTGTCTGTCACCGGCAGCATCGGAGTCATTATCCAAAGCTATAAATATTACGACCTGTTGAAAAAAATAGGCGTGAAAAGCGACACTTACACTTCGTGCAGATACAAAGACCTGCTCAGCGGGGCCCGCAAAGAAAAACCCGGCGAACGGGCTATTATTCAAGGCCATATTGACAAGGTTTATCAGGCCTTTATTAAAATCGTCGCCGACGGCAGGCCGGCATTGAGTGTTAAGCAGCTTCAAAACTCCATCATAACCGACGGACGGATTTTCCTCGGCTCGGAAGCTCTGAAACTTAAATTAATCGACAAGCTGGGATTTTTTGAGGACGGCGTCAAAATTGCCGCAAAACTTGCCGATTTGAAAGATTACCGCGTTGTTGCCTATAAAAAGAAATTCTCCATAGCGGCATTTTTCAACGCTAAATCAGGCATTCAAGCAAGCAGCATCAATATAAAAATCCCTGGAAAAAGTAAAAACATGATTGAGGCCGGGAAATTTTATTATATGCCGATACAGTAATATTAATATAAGACTTTTGCTAAATAAAAAAAGTGAACATCCAATATCCAACAAGGAATATCCAAGGATGAAGGAAAAAAAGAATACGGAAAAACGTAATCAGACGAACTAATTTCAATTTTATTCAAAAACATAGAGACCGCCCAAAAGAAAAAGGAGCGATAGCGACGCTCTCCCACTTGGATATTGGATATTCAAATTCATGAGAGTCATCTATGGCAATAAATAAAGTATTGATAGAAATTCAAATAAACAATAATATTTGCGAGGGACAAGCATGGCTTCAATTGGAACCCCACTGAGCAGCACGGCAGTCAAAGTATTACTTTGCGGTTCGGGCGAACTAGGCAAGGAAGTTGTCATTGAACTGCAGCGTCTGGGCGTTGAGGTAATCGCCCTGGACAGCCGCGAAAATTCACCGGCAATGCAGGTCGCGCATCGTTCATACACTTTTTCAATGCTTGACGGCGCTAAACTGCGCGAGGTAATCGAAAAAGAGCGCCCTGACTACATTGTCCCGGAAATAGAAGCCATTGCCACCGATACTTTAGCCGAGTTGGAAGCGGAAGGTTTCAATGTAATTCCCACCGCTAAAGCCGTACGCTTAACCATGAACCGCGAAGGAATTCGCCGTTTAGCCGCCGAGGAATTGGGCTTGAGGACTTCCCCTTACCGCTTTGCCGCGAGCAAAGAAGAATTTTTAGCGGCGGTAGAAGAAGTCGGCATACCCTGCGTCGTCAAACCGATAATGAGTTCTTCCGGACATGGCCAAAGCACCATAAAAACTACTGACGACATCGAAAATGCCTGGAATTATTCACAGGCAGGCGGACGCGCCGGCGCGGGCAAAGTAATTGTTGAAGGATTTATTGATTTTGACTATGAAATAACGCTTCTGACCGTGCGCCATATCGGTGGAACATCTTTCCTGAAACCGATTGGACATCATCAGGTCGATGGTGATTACCGCGAATCATGGCAGCCGCAGGCAATGTCTGAAAAAGCTTTGCGGGACGCTCAGGATATGGCCCGGAAAGTTACTGACGCCCTGGGCGGGCGCGGTATTTTCGGGGTTGAACTCTTCGTCAAAGACGATCAAGTTATCTTCAGTGAAGTTTCGCCTCGTCCGCATGATACCGGTATGGTCACAATGATTTCCCAGGATCTTTCTGAATTTGCGCTGCACGCCAGGGCTATTCTGGGTTTGCCGGTTCCAAATATCGCTTTTCGCGGCCCGTCCGTCTCGCGCGCGGTGGTCGTCGAAGGTAAATCAAAGCAGGTTAAGTTCAATAATCTGGATAAAGTGCTGGAAGAAGCGGATACTGCAATGCGTATTTTCGGCAAAGCCGAAGTCGACGGACATCGCCGGATGGCGGTAATTCTGGCGCGGGACGAAAACCTTGAAGCCGCCGCCGCCAAAGCCGAACGCGCTTACCGGAAATTAGGTATTGAACTTTAAATAAGCCGGAAGGGAGAAAATTAGGGGGAGAGGACAAAACCCCTCTGCTTTTTCAAAAACTTTTTGGAGTATCGAGTTGAATAACGCAATTAATTGCGTTTTTCAACTCGGGGATATAATATGTGTGAAGATTTATTAACAGACGAAAAAGAATTTTCCTGGTCCTTGAGCCGGGAGAGATTGTTTAGTTTCTGCCCGCGCGCGTATTTTTATCATTATTACGGTTCTATTGGAGGTTTTGAACAATTTTCCGATGCCGAATTACTTTATCAACTGAAAAAGATTCAGTCTCTGGACTTATGGATCAATACTGTCTGCACTGAAGTTTTGCGCGAATTTTTTTACGAAAATCCTGAAAATTTCAATATCCGCAAAGCCGCCGGGCGTCATTTCCGTCAAGGCGCACGTTCAGTTTCCCGGCGCGAATGGCGTGATGACCCGCAGCGGCTCAATCTTTTCGAGCTCTACTACGGATTGGTGGAAATCGATGCATTAATCGAACATGGCGCAAAGTTTTTGGAAAAATCCATTGACCGCCTGCTGGACAGCGGCCTGGTGGATTACCTGCGGGAAATCCCCTATTTGGACAGAAAAACTTTTTCCTTTCCGGTTTCCACGCATCTCGGCAGAATCAAAACCTGGCTGGCGCCGGTTCTGGTGTGGCTGGAAGACGGCCTGCTGAAATTTCTCACTTTAAACAAGGGGCACAGCGACAAAAGTAAAGCCCCTTATACCGCGGCTTTACATAAATTTTACGCGTTTAACAATTTACGCATCAAGCCGGAACGGGTTGTAACTTTGAATTTTGATTTAACGACCGGCGAAACCACAGCGCTTTCCGACGACGAGATAAACCTCAGTGAACTGATTGATTACGTCAAAGACAGTACGGCAAAAATGTTAGCCTTGTCAAGCGGCCGCAATACTTTTTCAGAGGATAATTTCCAAAAGGAAACGAATAACTGCGCGAAGTGTAAATTCCGGAAATATTGTAAAAACAGCGCATAATTATTTCTTGTTGGTCAGAGCCAGATAAATATCTTCCAATGATATTGGATTAATTGAGAAATGTTTAATTCCTGATTTTTTTAAAATCATATTTATTTCTGTTTCTTTTGTCCGCACGGTGATTATTTTATCGCCCCCGGCTTTTCTGGAATGGACGATGCCGGGTAATCCGGGTATTTGCCTGGCGTCCGCAACTGCTATCCTGATTTCCCGGAAGGCGGCTTTTATTTCATCGACCTTTTCTTCCATGATTAATTCGCCATCCACCATGATTCCGACATGATCGGTGATGCCTTCGATTTCCGGGATGATATGTGTCGAAAAAATGACCGTGCGGTTAAATTCGTGAATCGCGTCAACCACTCCCCGCATAAACTCGCGTCTGGCGGCGGTGTCCAGGCCGAGCGTCGGGTCATCCAGAATCAACAACTCAGGATTACGGCAAAGCGCCGCCAGCAAAGCCGCTTTTGTGTACATCCCCCGCGAAAAATCCGTCAACTTTTTGTCGCGCGGCAAATCAAACATTTTGAGCAAGTGTTCACAGACCGCATCGTCCCATTCCGGATAAAATGATTTGACGAATTTAATCAACTCATTAACGGTCATCCAATCGTACAAACGTTGATCTTCCGCGACATACGCGACTTTTGTGTTAAGTTCTTTGCGATGGGCAAGCGGTTCCAGGCCAAAAACTTCAATAGACCCCGAAGATGGAGCGAGTTGTCCGGTAATCATCCTGATCGTTGTCGTTTTCCCGACTCCGTTACTTCCCAGCAAAGCATATACCGCGCCTTTCCTGACGTTCATATTCAAGCCTTTGACCACTTCTGTCCGGTGCTTATAAGATTTCCTCAAATCTTTAGTAACTATTGCGTATTCGCTCATTTTGTTTTCTCCTTTTTCTGTGGATTCCATGGTTGATATTTTATGTAATATGTTTTGTAGTAGTATTCTGCTTTTCGTATATTCCCAAGAACTTTATCTTTTTCTCCATATAACAAGAAGCCCTTGCCTTCTTTTTTATATATATATGGTTTGTCGGTTCTTGGTTCGAGCGGAATTTCTTTTAGAATTTCAGGACATAATTCTTGTAGTTTTTCAGGATATCTACCGTAGCGGCAACGGTATATTTTTAATGCCAAACATAATCTATTTCCTGAAATTATGCTCCGCGATTTAAAATAATATGTTAGTCCCCAATACATATAAGAATAAGGATGTTTATTCTTCAGTAAACTAAATTTTTGTTAATGTGCCAAATTTTGTGATAAAACTTTATAATTCCCAATGTCGAACATGACATTGCCGATAATCTTCATCTTTATTTTCCAATATTCTTCCC
>VAOY01020016.1_pt1 | contig 25908 bp, 27 predicted proteins | sample 3393881 | NCBI WGS metagenome assembly VAOY01 (sample SAMN08290430, study PRJNA428436) | hydrothermal vent metagenome | isolation source: Deep-sea hydrothermal vent chimney | place: Indian Ocean: Southwest Indian Ridge
AAAGATATATATACCAAGGCTAGTAGTAATAGTTTACGAAATAGCATTTTAGAACCCAAAGTAAGTTGTTATTCTAAATAGAATTCCTTTTTGAATTTGGTCCAAATTTGAAAATCTATTAAGTTGAGCTTATTAATTTACTTGAAATAGATTTTAGAAATGCCTGAAAAAAAACTATTTTTGACAGATAATTCAGGGAAACTTTAGTGAATTTTTATAACTGAATATAAGATTTGCGGGTTCTCGGACCCGCATAAAAAGTTAAGGCGCGAAAGATTCTACAGTCATGCAGCTATCACCATGCAACTGCCATCCAGTTGGACAAGCCTTTTGGCTATGTGCAGTCTGAGTCAACTTGCAAGATTGATCTAAAAAAACATAATCATCAGGGCAACTATAGGCTGGTTCAGACTCTGTAATGGCAATACATTTATTTCCGTTCAGCTCCGCATTTTCAGGGCATGAGTATATTGAGTCTCCATCTATCTGCTCTCTATTTACACACACATTTAACTGGGGGTTTCCATCAAGATCCCAGCTAATTTCCTGATATGCTCCAGCATGCTCACACATATAGCTGGGTTCTTGGTAGTTTGAAGGGTTAACGCAATTTCCATCAATGTATTCGCCCACCACACACTCATAACGGACATTAGCTTTATACATATATGGGTTCTTAAAAATGCATAGATAATTCTGATTATCATAATACTCAAGCCCATCTCCCTCACACCAATCAACCGAAGATTTCGCGGTTTCAACATCAACAGAGTAAGCTCTTGAGTCAGTGCACTCACCTTCCCCCCACTTATGTAACGTATATCCTGCTGTGCAAGGTTCATACTCGGCATCATTTGTATCAAGTAGGCCATGAGAAACACATATGCTTTCATGGTTAGGCTTTTTATTCTCTGTATCTTCGATAAGATACACTCGTTCATCATGAGCACAATAAGCCTCACCAGGGTAATCCTGCACCTTTGAAAAGCACATCTTGTACTTTTCTGACCATACACCAGGGCAAGATACAATTGGATTTGTAACAGTAGATGTGATGCAAACGCCATCTAAATTCTCAGAACCTTCTGAACAAGTAACTAATGCCGGTTCATTAAGCTCTTTGATGCATTTATCTTCTGTCTTCAAATAGTCATAACCAGTAGGACAAATGTTTGTAGCATCAATTATATGCATTTTTGAGCACATACCATCGGAAAATAAATAACCTTCAGGGCAACTAGCTCCTTTTACACTTACCGTTATAGTGTACTGCGCTTCACCAGCATAACCGGTGTCAGCTGGGTATATTGGTATATCCAAACCACCATCGGCATTAACCTCTTTCAAAAAATCTATAATCTGCCCTTTAACTACTTTTTGTTCATTCACAATCACAGCATTAGGGGCTGTTTCATGGAGCATAAAGCTTACTTCTTGCTCTCCATAAGCTACGTTACCTTCAGCCGTATAAAGGGGTGGTATACGAATAATAGAGAGCGGTTCATTAAATCTGCTTTTTAATAGTTGATTAGATGAGAGTGTATTTACTGTATCAACAGTCACTTCTTGTCCTGATAACGCTGCAAGGGGGAAAAATAGAAATAGTAAAAACCTATGCAAAATCATTTTGCTCTCCACTGAAGTTAATTTCTTAATTAAAGCAGCTTGGAAAATGAAATTTGCCTAAAAAAAAAGTGATTTTTATAAAAAATGCCACCAATATATAAACGTTGTTAAGTGAAAAGGTAACTTAAGAGACAGAATAGCCATTAAAGGTTTAAGTACATTGATACTTTCACAGTTACACTGTCTTTTCGGTAGCAATCATTTTTGATGGGATGTAATGCTAAGCATATAATGCTTTCGGCTGTCACAATGCTAATACAGTTTTCAAAAAAGAACAGATTTGAAAAAAGATTGAAGATTAATAATAGCTGAAATCTTTACTCAGTTTTTCCAGTTAAGAAATGAACCCAACCTTTCCATTCACTTTTGTAATGAAGGTTTGGATTTGATGGTATATTAGCAGGCCTACCACCCTCTTTACTCAGCTCCCTAAATTGTGTCATCGTCTCAACTCCCAGTGTACGAGCTATTCGACAAGCTTCATGAAACTCAACGAATCGACCACAACCAGGTGAATTTTTTGGAGCTAAAACTTCTGACCATTTACAGCCATATACATTAGGTGGGCGCTTAGGCATAGACTCTGGAAATTCATCACCTTCACTGGCCTCAAGCCACTCTTTAATTGAAGATAACTTTTTCTCTCGAGCATATCTTGCTGCTTCTGTAATTGATACGTATTTATCTTGGGACATTTGTTTAACGTGTCTGACACATATCTTTCAATTCTACGATCAATTTTTAAAATTTTAAACATTATGAGTTTTTTAAAATTCTAATATCATCTACAAACAACTCCATCGCCATCGCGATCATTCATATACGGATAGGCTGGGTGACCACTATAGACAGGCGTTATTTTATGGTTTCTAGCTTCTTTACAGCTAATTTTGCCATTCTGGTTGTCATCATAAATTGACAAGGCACCAGTTGGATAGGGCGCATCATAAGTAGTAGGCTGCAAATTTTTAGCTTTGCTGTGGTATATCATATCCGTACTAGTACAGTTCATCAGTACAGAGCTTAATGCGTGATATTCATTTAAATCTATACTCAATTTATATTTTTGCTTAACTTGAACAATGCGATTTACGAACCAGCATTTATTTTTTTCTGGCAACCACTCACCGGCATCAAAGCCGCACTTACCTGTTTTACTACATCGATTAACTTTAGGTGAAGCAAGCGTTAAATTCAGCAAGTCAGAGGCGAAGGCTTTTCTTATACTTACAGTAGCTGAGCACAAGCCTGAGTCATGAGCCTCAGAAGTGGCAACAATGTGTTCTATATCGGTTTCGGAATCTGATTCAAAATAGCTACCTGTATATGGTCCATAAACTTGCCCATTCATACTTGCAACAATGGCATCTTCTACATTCTGGTCATACTCATAATCCGCCTTTTTATCATACGGAGAGCAACGATTTTCATCTTTAATAATCAACCCTTGCCAACTTTCATATGCTGGGCCGCCTTGGTTCCCTCCGCCACTTACAGCAAGTACTTTGATGGGCAAAATAAATGACAACCCAAACAATATGGCGAATTTGTTCATGCAAAAATCCTTTAGTTTCTTCAATAACCCCACAAATTTGGGGTTTATACGGATAATAAATGCTGACCTGCTGATTTATCAAATTTAAATTTTTTCAAAAATGCGCGTTTTTAAACATCCTGTATCGTTACTTTTGAAATTCAAATTTGGAGAAATGCATGAAAACTTTAAAACGTCACCTATTAATCGCGATCACTGTACTAACAATTTCAGCATGTTCTAGTAACGGTATTCATGAAAAAATTGAACAGATAGAAGTTGCTCACCAAAAGCAAGTTGATAAAAAAACCGAGAAAATGGACCAACTCATTAATAGTATTCCAGATTGGTACTTAGATGTACCACAATCTGACTCAACAGGTGTTTTTGGCGTTGGATACGGTTCATCAAACAAACCTCCTTTTGCATTAAAAGCAGCCGAGCTTAGAGCTAAATTTGATGTAGCAAAGAGCTTTAAACAGCTTATCTCTGGCCAAGAGCGTTCATATGAAAACCAGACTCTAGATTCAAACCTAGAGACTCAAATTAATATGCTTATTGATTCAATTGTCGAAGAAGTTAGTGTTGCCGGTGCGCAGAGAGTAAAGCGTGAATTGTATAATGTTGATGGAGTAGCAAATGCATATGTTCTTGTAAAAATGCCTTATGAAGAATATAACCGAGCAATACAGTCTTTGCGTGCTAAAACAGTAGAAGAGAAAATGTCTGTTGCATTCGATGAACTTGAAAAGCGACTGCAGAATAGAAAGAACGATGAACAAAAAGCAATTCAAGCCACTCACCAGCGTGATGTTGAGCTTAAAGAGCTTGAAATCAAAAAAGAGGTAGAGCTACGAAAAGCTGAGCAACCTCAAAATAAAAAGTAATTTTTTAAAAATATTAGATTTTTTTTTGCCTCTATATGTTGCGTATATCTGTACATTATTAAGCATACATATGGAGGCTTTTATGTTTACAAACCTGAATAAATACTCAAAATATCAAAACTCAAAGTGGTTTATCATTGCCATTTTACTTTGCTCTATTTTATCAATAGTTTATTTGCAATTACGTCACCCCGCTGACAACTCTAGTGTAGAACCAACTTTTGACTACTCAACTATTATCGATCACTTTAATGGCAAGCTTAACCAAGGTACATTTCTGTTCTCTGAACCGGTTACTTGGAACGGCCAATTTATTCCTGTTGAGAGTTATGCTGGAATAAACCTTAAAAGTTTAAGCAGCGAGTATGCTGATGGTTTAGTTTTATATTGGCTTCATCGTATAAAGTTTGCCTCTACTGAAGAGACTAGTGTCATAAAAGACAGTTTTGAGGCTGTAAAATCATTACCTTATGACATCAACGAAGCTAATTTAGAATTCTTAGATTGTAGCCTGACTGAAAAATGTGATTATAAAAAACTTATAAATAACTTCAACAACTCAGCTTGGGTACCATTTTGGGCAATGAAGGCAGATATTGAGTATGTTAAGAGCAAAAGTGATGAACTAAATGAGCTTAACATTTCTGCTGTTAGTGACTTAGAGTTTTTCGAGCTTCGTAACAATGCCGGTCATGTTGAAATCATACCACCAGCACTTGCTGACTACTTAATAACCATACCTTTTTATCTGAATTGCGAAACCAACAATCAAAAGCTTTTGATGTACTTATACGAGGTTAAAACTAGGTTTCCACAGCTAAGCACGATAGTTGATGAATTCATGAGTATGGCTTCAGTTCACCAGTGCGAGTAAGTTGGCAACAAATAGATGCTATTAAATAGCCACCTAATAAAAATAGGTGGCTATTCTAATAAATGGACGTATTTAACTTAGCTGATTTAGACTACTACTTAAAGTTCTAGTTTTGGTTATCAGCTAAAGACTTAATAGCTTTTTTGATAGAAAACGGCCTCACCTCATCGTTAGAAAAGTGAACTTTGAAGCAAGGGTGAGTTGCCCAAACTCCTTCTACACGGCGCTTTTCATATGCGACACTGAAGCCTGTTATCAACCTGCCATTTAATTCATATCCGGGCGAATTATCACAGTACCGTTCAAAAACATCTTTTAAAGACTCGAAGAGTTCGCCATTCTCTATTGTACCCTCTGGTAACAGCTCTACTTTTTGATTATTAAAATAATCAACAGCATCACCTTGTCTTTCAAAGTGCTTACCAGCGAAACTCACAGGTTTTGACCTTCCCATTAATCACACCTCTTATACTTGAATTAATATGCTACCCCAATACAGCTCTACAAATGCTTGCTCTTAATGATCAAGTTATTATCGTTAACCTAATTGCAGATAGTTCCACGTTTTTAGTTTAAGACCCTTAGCAAATTCTTTGGCTTCACTTTTAGAAGGAAAGCCAAAAACTCCGGCATCCACTAAAGCTAAAAGCGCTTGCTGCTTATTTTTTATTACACTTGGTGAACATTCCCCAACTACATCACCATCAGCGTCATAAATGCAGTTTGTCCACTCAATTTCAGAGACTAATACTGGTATTCCATTTTTGTTATAGAATTTATATGGCTCTTTCAACGTCGTAATAAACCACATCAGGCAACTCCTTAATAAATAGAATTAATTTACAGAGTTCGACTTTTCATCAAATAAAGACAGCTGTAGCCGCTGAGTTGTTTCTAATAAATAATTTATCTGATTAATTAGAGTTTGCGCTGTGACTCCAAATGATATTGTCAGTAGAGTGCTTGAGTGTAAGTTTTCATTTTTTCTGAATAACTTCAGCCCTGGTACTGATTCATTGATTTCATTTATTGTGATCAAGTTAATGAATCTGTATTTTTCACTAAAATTAGCGACAATGTTTAACTCACCACATGGCGATTCTTCATTCCAATCTGTAAGTGGTATAACGTCCACTGTGAATGTAGAGGTTGCACACTCTATACGCTGTATTATTCCATCCACCGTCAAAATATTCTGAATGGTTAGATCCTCGAAATAATTTTTTATAATTTCGACCATTTCGCTTGGTAATAAATCGGTTATTTGATGGTGTGCTTCAACACTAAAATGAGTATCAGGTAAATCAGCGCTAAGGTTTCCAATAATATCTTTTAATGCTTTTCCTTCGAACATCGAGTTTCCTAGTTTAATTGTCCATAATAGCAATCTATATAAAATTAAAGATCGCGCTCAATTCTCATCATTAACTTTGAAGATAGGTTTTCTTCTTCAGTTCAGCACGAAAAAATCTCTATGACATGATGTTACTACTTTTAATAAGTAGAGCAAGGCAAGAACATGGCATCAGCAAATCTAAAAGTTCAAGAAACAGAAAAACCTACAGAGTGGTTTAACACTATTCTGCCTGCATACGATGATTTAGGTAATCCAAACTTTTTGGACTCTAATGGTGATCTTGTTGAGGGTATTTATAGCGGTGTGCCAAATTCTGTTTACCACGAATTAGATGCTCATAGCTCATCTCTGATTAAAGAGTTAGCGAAAAACACACCAGCTCATGTATTTCGTCAATATTTTTCTAATGAGGAAAGAAAACGAACTGCTGCACAAAGAAACACTCTTGATACTGGCACTTATGGTCATGAGTTAATATTAGAGCCAATTGGTTTTTATGATCGCTATTTCCGTGTACCTCTTGCCATTGAGTATCCTACAGCGCTTCACACAAGTGCTGAGCTAAAGGACGCATTAAAAGCCGCAGGTCAAAAGGTCTCAGGCACTAAATCAGAGTTAGTTAAGCGCTTGTTAGATGCTAAACCAAACACCCTAATTTTTGATGATTTGATTGCAAAATCCATAATTAAAGGCGCTGGAGTTAAAGCCTACAACGAAGCTGTAAAAATGGTCGAAAATAATAAGTGTTCTAGTCTATTAGCTGCTTTTAACGATGGAGCGTTGTCACACATAACCCATAAAACACCAATAGATGGTTTAGTCTGGGATGACGCCCATAGAATTTTGGATACATTCAAATCTCACGCTAGAGCTAAGCGATTAATTTCAAATGGCTTTGCGGAGCTTACTGTAATAGCGCGAGATCCTGACACAGGATTAATGCTTAAAGTAAAATTCGATTACATTAACAAGCATGCAATTGCCAGTGATGTTAAGTCTACTCGTTCAGCCAATCCAAATAAGTTTAGATTCCAATGCAGAGACCTTCGATATGACGTTCAAGAGAGTTTCTATAAGTATGTTGCGAATTTAGCAGGTATTCCCGTTAAATTGTTTGCTTTTATCGGTGTTGAATATTTAGAGGCTGATATATGCGAGGTTTTTGAGATGAAACGTACCCGCCAGATGATTGCTCATAATGACATGAAGAAAGCAATTGCAACTCTCAAAGAATGTTTAGATAGTGAAAACTGGTATGGATACACCAAAAACGATGAGGTCGTTGTTATTGACTGGTAATAAGCGCGATTTTTTAAATCAAATATTCTTATTACATATCCAAGTTCAACGGTGAGCGTTATGAGTTTATCACTTCAAGAATATCAAAATTTATTGTATGGAAAATTAACAGCATGCAAAGGCCAGTTTGAGGCTTATCTTTCCGAAAATGGTTATAAGCTAGACTTTAATACAGAGCTAAACTACGTCTATCAAATCGTTATGTCTGGATTAAACGTAAAATACAGCTTCCCTTACACTCCAGTTGAGTCCGTAATCAGTTCATTTTTAAAAGCTGCAAAAATAGGCCTTTCACTTTGCCCTACTGAGCAGCTTTGCTTTTTAAAAACTGAATATAGTGAATCATCAGGCCAGTATGTGACTCAATTAGGATTAGGCTACAAGGGAATTCTTAAACTTGCTTACCGTTCTGGAAAAGTAAAACAAATTAATGCGAATGTTTTTTATGAAAAAGACAATTTCCAATACAACGGTGTAAATTCAAAAGTTACCCACACTACAACCGTACTATCTAAAGCAATGCGTGGACAATTAGCCGGTGGCTATTGTCAAACTGAGCTAATTGATGGTTCTTTTAAGACTACAGTTATGCCTCCTGAAGAAATTTTAGCTATTGAAGAGCAAGGTAAGGCGATGGGCAATGAAGCGTGGCTTTCAGTGCATGTGGATCAAATGAGGGAGAAAACCCTTATTAAACGTCACTGGAAGACTCTCTGCCCTTGTATTTATAGAGATAGTGTTATGAATGACCCAATGTTGTTTGATGATCAAGATTGTCAGCACAGTTCCAATCAGCAAGCTTATGAAGAAAAATTCGAAAGTGCTTATTCACGCGAGGCGTACTAATGTTATCAGTTCAAATTGAAAAGCTAATCAAATCTGCTTCAGACAATATTAAACAGTGGGAAACATTGTTCAACTTGGCTTCACATTCTCATTATTCCGCTTTGATTAAAGAGTGCGCCCTAGATGACGTTGTTGCGACAATTAAAGATGTGGATATGTTGATCGGCTCTCTTAGTCCTGAGCTGCTTAACCTAGTAAACATAAGAGTTAGGAAACATCCCTACACTACTGCATATTGTCTGTTTCCTGCACTAAATACAGATAATGTAATAGCCTACCTTGAAACTCAAGGTATTGTAAAAAGCTATGAACTTGCAGTGGTTTATGACAACGATAAGTTTTCAATTGATGTTAGCTCAAACAAAGTATCTCACGTTAAAGGCGATAGCACTCAGGAGGCTTCATACTCTGGTTGCTATTTATTATTAGAGTTTGAAAATGGTACAAGCAAAGTTTGGTATATGGATGAGTATGAAATGCACTCTGCTTTTGATGCATGGCAAAACAAAGTATTTGGGGGTATGGATGTATTCAACAACACACTTGAATGGGCTGGTTTTGCATTAATTCTTCGTGCCTTGAAAACACTGGACATGCAGGATAGCGTAATTAGCCATCCAATCTTACCCGTTTTAAAAAGCCGATTTACTTCATATTACTCTGATTTCTTTAAGTACTACAAAGAGGCTAATAACGATAAGTTTGCTAGCTGCGTAATTACTTCACAGTACGTTTCAACAGAAGGTGGAGAACTTGAAGAAGCATTAAAAAAACTAGATGACATCATTGAACCACCTGCAAATATTATCGTACTAGGCCAACATAACCGCCAAGTGAGTAATGAAGATACCGAAATGAATGAAGCATCAGTAGAACAGTGCGAATTTTACAACCTTGATTTTGGAGTTATCTGAATGATTAAAGTTGAGTCAGAAATTTTAAATAAATCGGGAAAGCGTGAGAACTGGCGTGAAATTGCATTTTTCGCAAGCGATGACGAAACACAGTTTGAAGTTCGAGAGTATTATGGCCAGCAAAAAATAAGTTATATGAAAGAAACGGCTCGCTTGCCATTCGACTGCCCTGGCATTGCTCGAATGAACTACTCTAACATGCTTCGAACTAGGGTTATTGATGGATATGAACCTATCGAGCAATTAAAGACTAAAGTTCCGTGTTTGCCATTTAGCAATTTTAAGCCTCCTATGTATAAGTGTGACTTTGACGTGCCTTTTGCAGAACAGCTTAGCAAAATAAATGACCCTGTTGTTATTCCTGTACAGCAAGGTAAGCGGGCTTATATAAAACTTGGCCAAGAATCGATTAATTCAATACAAGCTGTAGATATTAAAGGTAATGCTTTCACATTAGACAAAAACATTCAGGAAATGCTTGCCTCTAAAGTTGCAATTGGAAGCTTTGAAAGTGGCGTTTTAGAAACGTATATCCTCGATGATGGCTCAGTCTGCTTATACGATGTGATCATGCTAAATGGTACTGAGATTAACTCTAGCTATAAAGATAGACAGAAGTCATTAAAAGGAATGTTTGGCCATAAAAGTGGATTTACTTACCCGGATACGCTTGAAGCAAATACAGACCTTAAATCTCACCCTGGTAGACATTTTATTGTTAAAGACAATAGTGTGTCATGCTTGGTTAGCAGAACCTTTGTAATACCAAATTTTTACAGTGTAAAAGTATTGATTGAGGAAAAGTATAGCTATAGACCAGGTTATTATAAGGTAATGTTTACAACACCTGAAGGATACGAGTCTATCGGTGATTTATATCATCCTCATGAAGAGTTGTATGCTAATACACAAATTCAAATAGCTTTTAAGAAAGTGGAAAACGGTAAACCGGTTAACTTTTGGTTTAGTCCCATTCAACATAAAAACAAGCTAAATTATGATGAAGACGGCACCGATATTTACCAGATGGCCCAACTTTCAGAGTTTTGGTATGGTTATTCATAAACTAGTTGCGTTATTTATGAACTGGAGGCTATTCTAAGTTGTTTATCTAGTACCTTACTTGAATAACTCTTAACTTTATCTGTCAGATTTGATTTTTAGAATTTAATCAAATCTGACAGTGAAGAGCTGTTTTTTGCCTTTTTCAGACGTTTAATTAGCTTGAGCTTTCACTTAGTGAACGATAAAAGTAAAATTACTTATTCTGTTACCGTTCATACAAAATACTAGTAATTAATGTGAATGCCCATGATCGTGATTAAATGCTTGTTCATCTTTCACTTCCATAACTTTCCCCCCTCTACTAACCATAAAGAATATAGTTTGGTGGTTGTTCTCATTGGTTGCCCTCACTAAAACACCTTCACCAGTTTCTTCTATAATTTTGAAGTTTTCTTTGGAAACTTTATTCCAAGAACTATCTAGTTTACCTACAGACATTCCCTTATCTTTAAATGTTAATGTTTTAGCTGACGTTTGAGCAGCTTGTAGAATTTTACTTTTATCGACTTTGCCATGACCATCGGAGTGAGCCATCGTAGAGCTCGCGAATACCATTGACGACATAAAAGCTAATTTAGTTAATATTTTCATATTGTTACCTTATTGTGATTTATTTAAGACCTTCAATGACGTAGTCGCCACTAAAGATAAGTTGAATGCTAATATCTTTGTCAGTGTTATTTTTCCAATACCAGCCGTGTGAGCCGTCAAACGGTACTGTGAAACTGCCTTTCATTTCGTTGACTGTAGCAATAGTAAATGATTCAAAGTATCCTGTGGTGTCACCTCTAGGTTCGCCATGTAAATCAACATAAATCTCGCCACCATCAGTAGCCCATTCATAAGTCGCTTTTTGGAACTTATTCATATCTAACTTGTACTCCACGCCTTTACCCGCAGGTACATTGATAATCACGCTATCTTGCTCACCATCAGATGATTGTTGAGCCGAAGGTGTTTTACTCTCATCATTAAATACCGTTAGACCTAACTTTGCGCCAACACCTGTCGGGTCGATGTTGTACTCCGCTGGCATGATGAATAAAACGAGGGTGATCATCGCAACCATGAATGAAAGAATTGTCGCTTTGATTAATGAACGATTGGTTTTATTTGATTCCATAAATATATATCTCATAAAAATTAACTAACAAAATATCCAGTTAGTTGCATACCAACTAACAAAAAGCCACCGCACATTAATGCTGTATTTGTTGCTTTAGAAAAACGGTTAAAGCTCTCAAATTGACGCCAGAAATTAATGGCAAGAAGAATAAACATCAGCGCTAAGAACTGACCGATTTCAACACCAATATTAAAAGACAATAGGTTTGTCGCTAGACCTTCTGACGGTAACTCAAACTCTTGAATTTTCGTTGCTAAACCAAAACCGTGGAACAAGCCGAAAATAAGCACAGCTTTTTTAGGACAAGGCTGTTTTCCAAATAAATGCTTGAAACCGCCTAAGTTATCGAAGCCTTTGTAAACAACTGATAAACCAATAATGGCATCAATGATATAAGCGTTAACTTGAATATTAGCTAATACCCCACCCATCAAAGTTAAACTGTGTCCAACCGTGAACATACTGACGTAAAGTAAAACGTCTCGGCTACTACGAAGAAAGAACAACACCCCCACTAAGAACAGTAAGTGGTCATAGCCAGTTACCATGTGCTTAGCACCGATATAGATGAATGGCAGAATTTGCACACCCGTATTGTTTTGTAGAAAGTTGCGTGTACTGTCATCAACTCCGTGGGCAAAGGCTTCTACAGAAACCATTGTCATAAGGATCAGTAACGGGTACAGCAAATAAGTTAGTTTTGATTTTCCTAACATTTATTTACCCTTTAGATTCTAATAATTGTTTGTCACTTTGCTCTGCTTTGTTTTCATCTTTTGCATGCAAAAACCGGTATAACGCAGGCAGAACGAATAACGTTAAGATGGTTGATGAAAATACTCCTCCGATTACAACGGTAGCTAATGGTCTTTGCACTTCTGAGCCAATACCTGTATTTAACGCCATTGGTATAAAGCCAAGTGAAGCCACTAAAGCCGTGGTTAAAACTGGCCTTAATCTGGTTAAAGCCCCTTTGATAATGGCAGTTTCTAAGTCATAGTTTTGCTTAATCAGGTCTCTGATAAAGGACACCATGACCAAGCCGTTTAATATCGCAATACCCGATAGCGCGATAAAACCAACTGCCGCAGAAATTGAAAATGGAATGTCTCTAAGCATTAAGGCAAAAATCCCGCCTGTTAACGCTAATGGAACACCCGTAAAGATAATCAATGAATCTTTCATTGAACCTAGTGCAAGCATCAGTAAGCCAATAATAAGAAGTAGAGTCACCGGGACTACAACACTTAGTCTTTGAGAGGCCGATTGTAATTTTTGGTACGTACCACCATATTCAATCCAGTAGCCTGCTGGTAATTTAAGGTTAGCTCCTACAGCTTGTTGAATATCTTTTACAAAGCTACCTAAATCTCGACCGCGCACATTAGCGGTAACAACAACTCTTCGTTTACCATTTTCACGATTAACTTGGTTTACACCTACAGCCATTTCAATATTTGCAACTTCTTTAAGGGGGATGTAACCACCGCTTGGCAAAGTGATTGGCAGTTGCGAGAGAGCATCAACATCTTGCCTTTGCTTTTCAGGTAAGCGAACTACGATATCAAAGCGCTTATCACCTTCGTAGAATTTACCAGTAACCTCTCCGCCCATAGCAACGGCCACTTGATTTTGGAAGTCAGCTACGCTTAATCCATGTAAAGCGAGTTGTTCTCGTTTAGGATCAAACGTTAATACAGGCAAGCCTTTCGTTTGCTCCACTTGGATATCACGTATGCCTTCAACCCCTTGAATCGCCTTTTCAAGTTCTTTGCCTAGCGTTGTTAGCGTATCGAAATCATCGCCGAACACCTTTATAGCAAGCTCAGCACGTACACCTGCCAGCAATTCGTTAAAGCGCATTTGAATTGGCTGTAAGAACTCATAACGATTGCCCGGAATTGGTGTAACCAGCTCCTCAAGTTCTTTAACAAGGGTTTCCTTCGGCTTGTCTGAGTTAGGCCAGTCACTACGAGGCTTTAAGATAATAAAGTTATCAGCAACACTTGGCGGCATAGGATCTGTCGCCACATCGGGCGTACCAATTTTAGTGAAAACACGTTCGACTTCAGGCATCGCTTTGATACGGTCTTCTAATGCTTTTTGCATTTCAACAGATTGAGAAAGTGATGTACCCGGAATACGCAGCGCATGCATCGCAATGTCACCTTCATCAAGGTTTGGCACAAACTCACTACCCAATTTGGTACTTTGTATCCCGGCAAAAGAGACCAGAACCACAGCACCTGTGATTACTGCTAAACGCGCTTTTAACACAAAGGTTAAAATTGGCTGATAAAGAGAAACGCTTGCTTTCATGATCACGTTTTCTTTTTCAACGACTTTCCCCTTAAAGGTCAACGCAATTGCGGCCGGAATAAAGGTAATCGATAAGATCATCGCACTAATAAGTGCAATCACAACCGTAATCGCCATTGGGTGAAACATTTTGCCTTCAACACCTGTCAGCGCAAAGATTGGCAAGTACACAGCAGTAATAATGAAGACACCAAATAGTGCTGGGCGGATCACTTCTCGTGTCGCCTCATAAACCAAAGCTAAACGCTCTTTCACTGGTGGCACTTTGCCGTTAGAAGCTTGACTTAAACGGCGCAAACAATTCTCAACAATGATGATGGCACCATCAACTAATAGGCCAAAGTCAAGCGCACCTAAACTCATCAGATTAGCACTAGTACGGGTTTGAATCATACCTGTTACCGTCATTAACATAGCAAACGGAATAACTAACGCTGTTAGGAATGCTGCACGGAAATTACCTAGAAGTAAGAACAAAACAACGATGACTAAAATGGCACCTTCAGTCAGGTTCATTTTCACAGTATCAAGGGTTTTGTTTACTAGCTTAGTGCGGTCATAAACTGCGTTTGCAGCAACACCCTCAGGTAAGGATTTATTGATTTCTTTTAGTCGTTCACCGACATCTTTAGCGACCTTTTGACTATTCTCACCAATCAACATAAATACAGTACTAAGAACAACTTCACGGCCATTTTGAGTTGCAGCCCCAGAGCGCAGCTCTTTACCTTCTTTTACTTCAGCAACATCTTTTACACGTATGATTTGACCACTAGACGAAGGTAAAGGGATATTCGCTAACTGCTCGACTGTTTCGACTTGGCCCGGCAAACGAATAAGCCATTGCGCTCCGCTTTTTTCAATAAAGCCAGCACCTTTGTTTTGGTTATGCTGACCAATAGCTTGAATAAGAGCCTGTTGCGTTAAACCAAACATCAATAGCTTGTCAGGATCGATAGCAATAAGGATTTCCCGCTCATAACCGCCAACAGGGTTAACTTCAACAACACCTTCCACTTGCATTAATTGTGGGCGGATCACCCAGTCATGCACGGTTCTTAAGTCAGTTGAACTAATCTCGCTGCCATCAGGGTTAGTTGCGCCTTCTTCTGCATCTACAGTGAACATAAAGATTTCACCAAGACCTGTAGAAATTGGCCCTAACTCAGGCTCTAAGCCTGACGGGATTTCAGATTTAGCTGCCCCTAAGCGCTCATTAACTAACTGCCTTGCAAAATAGATATCGGTTTCATCAGTGAAGATAGCCACGACTTGCGACAAGCCATACCTTGACACAGAACGCGTATATTCGAGATTAGGCACACCAGATAAGGCAGTTTCAAGCGGGAAGGTCACCCTTTGTTCAACCTCAAGTGGGGTATAGCCCGGTGCTTCGGTATTTATGACTACCTGAACATTGGTGATGTCAGGCACAGCATCGATTGGGAGTTTTTGGAAATTCCAAAGTCCCAACATGGCGACAGTTAATACTAAAATGAGTATTAACTTACTTCGCTCAATGGAAAATTTTAAAATTGAATCTAACATATCTTCAATTCCTTAGTGGTCGTGTGACGCGCCTGACTTTTCAATGTCAGCTTTAATGAGATAACTGTTGGTTGTGACATACTCCGTACCCAAAGCAATACCACCAAGTACTTCAACCCAATCACCAGATTTACGACCAAGCTCTAACATACGCACTTCATATTGGTCACCGAATTTTCCATAAACAACGGTAAAATCGCGAAAACTTTGCAAGCCTTCAGCTTTAACCGCCATATCAACGGTATAGGTATCAACTAAAATTTGTCCTATGACAAACTGGCCTTGGCTAAACTGGTTATCAGAGTTATCGATAACGGCGCGATAGACTTTGGCTTGCTCAGGCGTTAACTGATAGAGCGAGTCTGATAAGGATGCTTTTACTACGCCTTCATAACCCGGAAGATGAATATAGACGTCAGTTCCTAATTTGATCTTGCTTTGATCCATCGGGTAAACATTAAGCTCAGCTACTAATTCACTGGTATTGGTTATAGTTAGCAAAGAGCGGTCAGAAGACTGTTCACCTACAGCGACATTTTGTGCAGTTACAACACCACCGATAGGCGCAACGACGTCGTATCGTTGTAAACTTTCATTGGCTTCAATGGTCATTAACACCTGACCTTTTTTTACTTGTTTACCTAATTCAGTGTACAGTGCTTTAACTTCGCCCGGAAAACGTGCTGAGATATTTCGAGTTGCACTTGCTGGCAATGTAAGTGCGCCGTAAACCTTTAAGCGCTCTTCCATTTCTTGGTTCGCAACAACCTCTGTTTCGATCCCCATTGACTGCGCCAATGAATCTACTATTTGAGTTCGGCCCTCATAGTTGTCATAAGACCATTGATAGGTTTTACCTTGGTACTTTGCCGTTAACGTAACCATAAATGAGTGAGGCTCATAAATCTCCATATTGCCACGAAGGTAATTGTTCTCCACAAAGAAGTTGATATCGTCAATACCATCGCCTAAACGAGTTAGCTTTACGTTTAACTCAACATCCTTCGGGTTGATAGCATTTCCACCTTTAGTCGCAAAAACACGAAACTCTGGCGGTACACCCGTTTCAAAAATGGCTAGTTCGATAGCAAAGTCACCGTCACGTAGCATGCGACCATTATTTGGCCCTTTCTCTACTTCTTCTTGAACGGCTTCAACGTTATTTTCTGCATATGTGGCAGGGCTATACATAGATATCCCAAAACCTATTTGAGTCAACGCAATAACAACGCCAATAGATTTAAATTTCATCATTTTCTCTCTTACATTGACACAGAGGTGCCAGTTAATCGTTCTAATTCGATATTGAATAATTGAATATTGGTATAGGCATCAATCAGATCTGATTGCGCTTTGATTAGCTCCTGTTGAACAGCATGCCAGTCGGTATATCGATAGCTACCGAGGCGATAAGCTTCACCTGCTTTTTTACTGGCTTGTTCAAGATATGGAATAGATTTACTTGTTAAGCCTTCAATCACATGACGGTTGTGCTTGAGTTTATGGGTAAGCAATAGTGCTTCTGTAGAAATACGTTGATAAAGCGCGTCTGATTCGGCTCTACTTTGATTTTGTTTCGCTTGCAGAGAAGAAATTTGCCCTCTATTTCTATTGTCTCCACCTAACGGAATAGAAATACCCGCAGTAAAGGCAAAATCATCTACCGCTTCGTTTCGCTTAATACCTGTAGTAATCGACCACGCAGGCTTTTGTTCAACAATCGCTAAATCAATTTCTGATTGAATGACATCTTGCTCAATCAAAAAGCGCTTTAGTTGTGGATTGGTCTTTAAACTCTCCAAAGCGGCACTTAAATCCTTAATACTTGGAATATTTGCCAAGTTGCCATTAACGGTAAAATTGGCATTACCTCGCCACTGTGCAGCTAATTGAGACTTTGACGCTTCAATTTCATGGGTTAAATCTTCAACCTCTAATTCAACAAGTGATAGCTCCGCTTTAGCACGTAACTCATCGACAACAAATGATTTACCTGCTTTAACTTTACGCTCAATTTGTTCCAATACTTGCTGTGATTGGCTTTGCGCTAATTTCGCTAACTTTAGTTTCTCAATTTGCGAAAGCAAAGTGATATAAATACGGGCAGTTTCTGACGCTACATCAATCGCTTTGACTTCTTGTTCAATCGATGAAGACGATACTTTGGTGTTCGCCAACTTTACCCGTGAATCAATAAGGTCTTTTTCTAACAACCAAGAAATGCTCAAAGTAGTTTGCAGCCCCTTAACCCCCGAGTAGCTTCCTGTACCAAAAGCATCTTCAGCTAGTGCACTAATTGTCATCGGAGAGCTAACTCCAGCTTGATCAACTAAACCTAACGCAGCTTCTTTTTGATAAGCGTATGAACGTAATTCAGGATGCAGGTTGAGAGACAACCTAACCGCCTTGTTAAGTGAAATCACTTCTTGAGCATTTACTGATAAAGATATTCCGCTTAATAAAGTACTAAGAGCCACCACGTAAAACCCATTAACAATCGGTTTTAATGGTAGGATAAACTTGTAAATCATTTATTTAACCTTTTTAAATTACACCTTTAAAACCTATTCAAGATCGGTTTTAAAGGTAAAAAAACATCAGCTTTAATGGCTGAATAGTGTTTCAATAAAATGATGAATACCATCTATTGATGCTGTAGATATAGCAACAAGTAATAATAACAAAGTTGCGGTTACCATTTTGTTTATTGGCTCTAAATTCAACTTATCCAATAAAAAGTAAATACGTTGTTCTAATACATCTGCGCCAAAATTTGAAACAAGACTATTGTCTTTTACTAAATCATTTTGAGCATTAAATTTAGCAATTTTAATCAGAGTACTTGCAACAAATAGCTTTGAAACTCCACCACTAATAACAGCATTGTCAGCTTCTTGCTCCATTGATAATGTCATGTGCAGTTTTAACCTCAGAGAGATAGGCTTAAAATAGAATGAGCAAAGCAGTGCAAAAAACCATTTCTTAAAAGGATCATTTGAACTTATGTGAGCCAGTTCATGATTTACCACAACATCAAGCTCTTCATTAGTCGTCTTGTCCAATAAGTCACTCGTCACGAAGCACTTTTTCCAAATGAACCCTGTAGAAAACGCTGAAGATTTATCCGAATCTATTTTGTAAACACCATTTTCCATTTGTGTTGCAAACTGGGTTAAGCCTTCGATTTCCCTTTTGTGTTTCCAGAGTTTTACGAACCCATTCACTATTACGTAAACGATATACAAACTAGACAATCCAACGATATATCCATGCCAGCTATTCCATTCAAAATCACTCATATGATGCCAATGCAGAAAAGAAAAATTACTTGTTGGGCTTTCATCTGAATGAAAGGAGTAAAATATAAGCGATGATAACGCTGCACCAATAATCCAAGGTGAAAGTGCAATTAACCAAAGTAAGAGCTTTCGAGACTTAACTTCTATTTTTAAAAACTGTTGACTGACAATGGAAAACAACGCAGCCAATGAAATATTTGCCACGATAAAAGTAATCGTAAATATTGCCAACAAGTTCCAAAGGACTTCCATAACTAAACCTACTACTTACCACTAGTAAGCTTTTGCTTTTGCTCTTCTATCAGCGCTTCAAGCTTCGATAATTGTTCGACATTTAAGTCTTTAGAGATTGAAGAAAATGCTGCGATAAGGCTATTGTCGTTTTCAGTAATAAAGTCACTAGTTACCGATTTTATAAGCTGACCTATCAATTCATGCCTCTCTACTCTAGGTTTATAATGGAATGCATAGCCTATTTTCTCTCTCGATAACAATTCCTTTTTAAACAACCTATCTAGCGTGCTTTGATAAGTGTTTAAACTGCCACCACGTATTTTTTCAAAATAGGCGAAGACCTGCTTTACATCTGCAGACTTGTGTTGCCATAAATATTGAAGAACTAACTTTTCTAACTCACCTAATTTCATACGGGCCTCAATTAAAACCGACTGGTGATAGGTATTAAACAGCAATTAAAACCGACAGTCAATAGGTTTTATTGCTCGTAAACAAAATTCGCTTTTAAAGTATAAAAATAATTCATGTTACAGGAGGCTAGAACCTCAAGGAGGGATTGTTATTGAAGGTCTCTTATTTGCTCATAGCTGCCTGTCAAATGAAGTCCAAACTTATCCATCGAAACTGTAAGGTCAGATATGAGCTACTACATCTTACTATCTATTTTTTGGTACTACAGTCGCTCACCCCTCCAAATTTAGGCAAAAAAAAGACCGATTAACGGTCTTTTTTATTTTATTTTTTGCTTAATCGGTGGTGCATCCATAAATAACTACCGAAAAAAACTACATTACCAATAATGAAAAAGGTCAAACCAATAGCTTGGATTTCATTCATCTTGATCGTCCTCCTCGGAACCATTTAGGAAAGTTATATAGAAACCTACCATAACGGATACCAACATACAAAAAAAGCAAGGACTAGCTTTATAAGTTCTTGAATTTGAATTTCGTAGCATGTTTTGTTATCGAAACCACACGGGCCAAACATATCCGCAAAACCACTAACTGAGAGCTCTGGAATATAGCCAACAATTGTTGCTAATAAGATTAGTTCAACCATGATCTTATTTAGCATTTTGTTTTTCATAAGCACTCCTTAAACAAGTGCTTAGCTAATAAGCAATTCATTTGAATCTCCTCAAAGTAAATTTGAAGGATCACCCCCTTGAGGGAGTAATCCCCCAAGGGTTGTTTATGCTTCGAATAGCAATTCTGCCGTTTCACAGGCATTTGCGATTGTCACATTGTGTATCACAAGCAAATCTACAGTCTTTCTATATTTTTCAATTAATAAAAAGTGAGTAGTTTTTGCTATGAAGTGTCTGATAACCATATCTGGATAGTATCCATTACGGTATGCTGCGAAATGACGTAACTGAGAACCACCAGCTTTTGCCATTTCAATATGATGTTTACTCATTGCTCCTCCAAAGAACAGGGGGAGCTTCTCAAGCGGGGGGCTCCCCGCATGGGTTGGTTGTAAAAATCTAAAAGGTTACTTCAACCTCAATGTCACCTTTTGGCTTACAAACGCAAGGTAATATCTCACCTTCATTTGTAAAGCCAATTGGTTCATCGATATATTCGACATTGCCCTTTAGTAATTTGATGCGACACGCCCCACAAAAACCTGATTTACAGTTAGATGTAGGGGCAACACTATTCAGTTCTAAAGTCTGTAATAGTGTTCCATTTGTGTCATTGTAAACTTGACCAGAAACGCTAATCATTTGACACCCCCAGTATTAACAGAGATGTCAACAGGTAAGCGAAATGGAAAAGCACTAGGTCCTACTAAGTTGTAGGTGTCCAGCCAGTCCATACTTTTGCTGCCATTAGGTATATCTAAAGGTGGCATATAAATATCAACAAACTTTCCTTCTCTACGTAGTCTTGCAGCTAATGCTTCTGCTTTTTCTTGACCTGCTCCAGATGCATCCTTATCAGCAAAAATTAGTACTGAAGTCACATTATCTGGAATTTTAACCATTTCTAGCAAAGTGTCCGAATAACATGACCACATAGGACAGCCTGTAGCCTCGCGTACAGCTAATGCAGTTTCAATCCCCTCACATACGCCAATGAAGGTGTTATCTCCTTCAGTTACTGGTGAGTCAATTTTGATAGAACATCCACCAATATAGCTTGGCGGAGGCATTAACATTTTCGCATTAGGTACATCAGCTTTTAAGCCTTGATTGTTCAGGAAAATTCGATGAATCGTGATTCGATTACCATCTGAATCAGTCATTGAGCCTAATAAACCGTGAAGTTTCTTAGGCTTAGACTGACCATCTCCCCACCAAAGCTCATCAGCATACCCAAGTGTATACGGTAGAGTTTTCGCATCAGTTTTAAGTCCACGACTGTTCAAGTAAGCTTGTATACGACCCGATTGATCATGAGCTGCAGGAATAGTGTGTTGAAATAGCTTCTCAAGTTTTGCAACTCGTTTTGCTTTTTCATCACCGTTAATACCTTTTGGCTGTGAAGCTTTCACATTTTGAACGTATTCGCGCGAGATGCTTGATAAGTCACCACCACAGATATCGATTATTTTGTTTAAAGCGTCGCTTTTTGAACAACTTTCCATAAACGCAATTACATCGATTCCACCGGGTAAAGCACCTACATCGTTATGGTATGCGCCACCGGTTTCAACCCAATCGCGAAAAAGGCGAAACTTAGTTCTTCCGTTTCCAGTTTTTGGGCATGGTACTTGTGGTGAACCACCGTGGTTATTTGATTTTGAAACTGCTTCATTAAGTCCTGGGTAGGCTGAGTAGACAGAAGACCACCCGCCATTTGACTTAACTAAAGCAAGTACTTTATCTATTTTTGATTCAATCATTACAACTCTCCTATTCCTCAAGACGACCCTAAAGCGTCCTGAATACAAGGCGCTTTAGGTGGTCGCCTCGAATAAAAAGAAGAGTTAGCCCTAAGGCTAACTCATACGTTTAGCCTTGAGCTTGAGCTCGTTGTTGACCTTCAAATAAAGGTCCCCACTTAGCACGTAATGAAAGAATCGTTTTACCGCCAATATGTACCTCTCTCACTTCTGTGTTAGGTATTGACGATGGGATTGGCATAATTGCCTTTTTAATTGAATTATTCATGCGTATCTCCTCCAAAGAGTACAAAAAAGGGGATACGCCCCTTATGGGAAGTATCCCCACAAGGGTTGGTTTAATTTAAGTTAGATAAGGCCGCGCTCAGCAAATGAGACTGTGTTTTCACCAATAATGATGTGATCTAACACACTTACATCAATATGATTGAGTGCATGTTGGATCTTAGTGGTTATTAGCTTGTCCGCTTGCGATGGCTCAGCAATACCTGATGGGTGGTTGTGCGCTAAAATTACAGAGGCTGCATTCTTTTTTAGTACACTTTTTACAATCTCCCGGGGATAAACACTTGCAGCATTTATCGTTCCGGTAAAAAGTATTTCTTTGTCTATTAGTCTATTTTGGTTATCAAGGTAAAGCATGTAAAAAACCTCATGCTCTAACCCTTTCAAATGGACTTCAAGATAATCAGTTACTTGAGTAGGACTATTAAAAATAGCTCCTCTTCTCAACCTATTGTTTAGAAGCTTCTTGGCTGTTTCAATAATTTCATCAGAGCTAAGCTCAGACGTGATTATATATTTACCAGTTACTTCATTTAGTTTTAAGTTAGAAATAGTCATTGTCTCCTCCAAAGAAACATTAAGCGGAGACAATTACCCAGAGGATAATAATCCCCTATGGGTTGATTTAAATTTGTTGAACACAAGCAAGCTGAACTCGCTTATGCTAAGTCTAGGGTTAAACCCAAAGTAACAACGAGACGTCGATACTTGTTCTACACAAATACAAGGATTTGAGTAGCTTTTATGCTTTATCAAAATTAATTACCTTACGGTAAATTTGATAGCAAGGTGCCATCAGTAAATTAAGATAAAAGCAGAAAATCTATTTGGCTTATAGCCGCATTTTAAAACATTGTGTTTGCTTTAAAATGCGTCCAAAAGGGCGCATTACTTGGTTAAGCAATTAATTTATTTTTAATTACTTGTTTTAGAATTGAAGGTAACTCTTCAACGGTTTGAATGTTGAGTAATTCCTGATTCTCAAAGCCATAAAGCATTCCTGTGTTTATACCAATGCATACAATTTGAATACCTAGAAGTTCCGACATTTCAATCGACTTTTCTAAATACTTTAGATCGCTTGCTTGGCCATCAGTAATGATAAAAACAACTTTCTTTTGCTCTACACGTAGTGAAAGCCTACGAATTACAGAGTAAAGGCTTAACCCTGTATGTGTTCCGCCTCTACTACTGACTCTAAAGTTGTCTTTAACGGCTTTAGTTGTTGATTTAAAGCATTTTGCTTCATATAGGTCACCGGCACTGAAATATATGCATTCACTATTTACGCCTTTCAACTTATCTATTGCTAAGTTAATTGCGAGCGCAGAAGTGTTTGCACCATTCATCTCAACAGCACTCATTGAACTAGACCTGTCAACGAGGACTGATATCGCCATTGTCGGGGCTTTAGTAAATCTTTCTGATTTAAAAACATTAAAATTACCAGCTTTTACTCCAGCAAGTCTATTTGCCTCAACAGTCCTACCTTGCTTAGAAAAATTCACACTTTTTCGGTCTAACCCATAAATTATTTTATGGAGTTCTCGACTTATAGGTGTTGAAAGTCTCTTAGCTAGGTTCAGCTCTGCAGTACCAACTGTGCCACTATCATTTTTTGATATTAAAGGAGCATTGAAGTCAATTAGTTGCTCCATATCATTACTTGATCTTACTTCATCAGCCATTTTCTCTAGCTCGTTATTAACTTGTTCATGCAAATCTGCCATGAGTTGACTTTCATCGGCATTTAGGCATTCATTTACAAAATTAATTACTTGCTGGCTAACACTTGAGTTTTGACCTTGGCTATCGCCTGAGTCATTACCTTGGCTATCGCCAGAGTCATCACCTTGGCTATCATCTGAGTTATCACCTTGGCTATCACCTGAGTTATCACCTTCGCTATCACCTGAGTCATCACCTTGGCTATCATCTGAGTTATCACCTTGGCTATCACCTGAGTTATCACCTTGGCTATCGCCTGAGTCATTACCTTGGCTATCGCCTGAGTCATTACCTTGGCTATCGCCTGGTTTAAACTCTATTTTCTTAAGTAATTGAATGATCTGTTCTGTAAGTTCATAACTATGTTGGTTAGATTGAAGAGCTGGTATCGTATCCAATAGCAAAATTAAATCGTGTACTGGTTTTTGGCCAATACAATCAGTTAATAAAGCTAATGCAATTTCACAGAACTCCTTTAGTTGTACTTGGTCGTTAATTTTATATCGACCATAATATACAACTACAGCTTGTAGCAGTAATGAAGGCGGGAAGCTATCAGTTGGTTTACTGAACCATCCCTTTTTAATACCTTGAGTAACCATCTTAGCTAAATTTAAGATAGCACCCGGCCACTCCAGACAAACCATTCTTTCCATACGAATATCCTCAATGCCATTTCTAATAGCATTGAAAAATGCTCCTTTTTCATACGACTTAGCTGTCCATGTTCTATCGGTCCATCGTAGATGGCCTACTTCATGATCAATAGCGCCTTCCAAAAGTTCGAGATAATCGGGGTTTTCAAGATCACCTACGGGTAAAGTAATGCTGTTGTAATCTGTATAGCATCTGTTACCAGTTAAGTTAATCGTAATGTCACCACGGTTACTCATTACTCTTGATAGCATTCTAAATCGTTTTAATAATTTTGATTTATTCATTTGCATCTCCTCCAGGAATGTTTAAGAGGGGATACACCCACAAGGAGTGAGTATCCCCTGTGGGTTTAGAATTAAAGGAAGCTAAATTGCTTCCTTTATTTGTTACCAATTAAATCCAAAATCACCTAATGAGTTGTTGCGCTCAACAGGCTCGGGAAAATCGGTTTCTTCTGTAGGCGCTAGGTCAAATTCAAAAGAATTTTCTTGATCAGCTGTTTCTACAATGATTGAACTCTCAGAAGCAGATTCACTTGACTCACCTGAAACGAAGTTATTCGCTTCGTCGGTATCCGCATGTGTAATTACTTCCGGCTCTGGTGTTGCACTATATTGAGGTTTTCCTTCTGCATGAAGGCGAAGTGTGTCTTCATTACTCATCACGAGTAACCAGTTGGTTAACTCTGAAAATGAATGACCTTCAATGTAGCCACTAGAAGGTAAGTTATTTAAAACCTCCTGTATTGTACTGACCACATTCTCAATACCACTATCTACAAATGATAAATCAATAAGTTTATTCATCATTCTTCTAAATGGTGAACGTACTTTTTGACTTACGCGATTAACTGGTGTTTTGTCTTTAAACCAGTTTGTTTTGTAGACACTACTTGCTTCCTTAGCAATTTCTTGCCAAAGAGTTTCTGCAACATCATTTTTGATATCGTCTTCATCATCATCAAAAAGCGCTTTCATAGCCAGAGGCTTTGTAAACGTCAGTTTGAATTTTGATTGGAACTCAACCTGAGATAAGGCATATTTATGGATCAGTGCAGCGATATCCGAATTTTCAGCCATATGTTGATTAACTGACTTATCATATTCAGCAATTAATACTGATACTTCGTCTTGCCAATCACGCTTTATTTCATCAAGCTCTGACTTAAGTTCATCTAATCTGGTTGTTGGGACAACCGTAAAGTCTCCGTACTTAACACCATAACTATTAAAAGTTCGTGTAAGACGGTTGTTGTACTTCGTTGTAAGCTTCAGCTTGCTTCTAGGAAACCACTGTAGTTTACTCCCCTTGATTTGATTAGATGATACTTTCTGACCATCTAGTTCTATCTTTGCGTTCGGTAAAGTTGATTCACCACATGGCGATCTTAATTGCCAGCCTAACAAACATGCTCCATTTTTAAGTGAAGTGTTTTGTTCTGCTAACTCTTTGCC
>VAOY01006620.1_pt1 | contig 25874 bp, 22 predicted proteins | sample 3393881 | NCBI WGS metagenome assembly VAOY01 (sample SAMN08290430, study PRJNA428436) | hydrothermal vent metagenome | isolation source: Deep-sea hydrothermal vent chimney | place: Indian Ocean: Southwest Indian Ridge
AACTGTGCGTTATTCGATGCTATCGAAGACCACATTACTGACGGTGGTGCAGGCGTACTAGACGTTTGGATGAGCCACGGCGATAAAGTGATGGAAGTACCTGAGACTTTCAAAACAACGGCTAAAACGTCAACATGCCCACATGCTGCAATGTCTTGGGAAGAAAAGCGCTTCTACGGCGTACAGTTCCACCCAGAAGTAACTCATACTCATCAAGGTTTACGTTTACTTGAGCGCTTCGCGATTGATATCTGTGGCTGTGAAAAGCTATGGACACCCGCTAAAATCATCGACGATGCGATTGAGCGTATTAAGGAAACGGTAGGTGATGACGAAGTTATCTTAGGTTTATCTGGTGGTGTTGATTCATCTGTTGTTGCCATGCTTATTCACCGTGCAATCGGCGACAAGCTAACGTGTGTATTCGTTGATAACGGTCTTCTTCGTTTAAACGAAGGTCAGCAAGTTATGGACATGTTCGGTAACAAGTTTGGCCTAAACATTGTTAAAGTAGATGCTGAAGATCAATTCTTAGCAGACTTAGCAGGTAAGTCAGACCCAGAAGATAAGCGTAAAGCGATTGGTCATACCTTCATTAAAGTATTTGACGAGCAAGCTAAAAAGCTGAAAAGCGCTAAATGGTTAGGTCAAGGTACTATCTACCCAGACGTAATCGAATCTGCTGCATCAGCAACAGGTAAAGCACACGTAATCAAGTCTCACCACAACGTAGGTGGTTTACCAGACGACATGGAAATGGGTCTTGTTGAGCCGTTACGTGAGCTATTCAAAGATGAAGTACGTAAAATTGGTCTTGAGCTTGGCCTACCTTACGACATGCTTTACCGTCACCCATTCCCAGGTCCTGGTTTAGGTGTTCGTGTACTTGGTGAAATCAAGAAAGAGTACTGTGACTTACTACGTCGCGCAGATGCTATCTTCATTGAAGAGCTACACAAAGCAGAGCTTTACCACAAAGTAAGTCAAGCCTTCACTGTATTCTTACCAGTTAAATCGGTAGGTGTAATGGGTGATGCGCGTAAATACGACTGGGTTGTATCACTACGTTGTGTAGAAACAATCGACTTTATGACGGCACGTTGGTCACACCTACCTTATGAGTTCTTAGGTGTGGTTTCTAACCGTATCATCAACGAAATCGATGGTATTTCACGTGTTGTTTACGATATTTCAGGTAAGCCACCGGCAACTATTGAGTGGGAGTAGGGCTCGCTATCAATAGCGGATAAAGTCTTAAGCTAATAAAAAATGCCAGTCAGTTTTCTGACTGGCATTTTTTTATGGATTTTTACTTTTCTAAAAGCTTTGCGTAGGTATTTGGTTTCTTTGCAGAGATGTTCATTGTGATGCTGGCCTTCTATTTTGGTGCCAGTGGCTGCACAACACCGGACACGGCCAGAAGATGAAAGCCATTGCCGACAAAATGGAGGTATTCCAACATAGGTTGGCAGGGCATGTTTACAAGAACATGATAAGGTCGGTCGATCAAATTGACAAAACGAGACGCTGGTCGTTTGGCCGACGCAAGTAATTAGAAAGCACACGGGCCAGTGATGGTGCACCGGCCCGTATTTTCACATACATCAAACCGATTATGGTGAAGCTGTAACTCGTTTTTGGACAAAAATGAGTTAGCGACGAAGGAGCGCAAGCCAAGCGTTTTGCGTCCTTTTGAGTAACTTGTTATACGTTTTTATGCCACTTTAATGATTTAATTACTATTAACGCTTCATTACTAACTTTTAAATGTTTAAATGACTCTTCGTTTTTTTGAGCGTTGCCAACCATTTTGAAGCGTTCATTTAGCAGATATACAAGTTCCTCTGACATTTTTTTGATATTTTCATCTGAGGAATCTTCAATATTTAGCTTATTTTGTTGAATCAAAGCTTCTAGGAAAACGCTACAAGTTGCTCTTTTATTTTGAAACGAAGCTTTCTGCCACGCCATAGCATTTGCTGATTGCAAGTTGCCACCAACTTGCCAGTATCCAGAATCAAATTTAACAGATTTCTCATGAGAGATTTCTACAGCTAATTTTTCAAACTCGGGAGTTGCTTCAGAGCAACCTGTAATTAATAGGGTAAGTATCAATATCTTTAAATTCATAGTCATTCCTTGATAAACGTATAACGCCTGAATAATGTGTGAGCGTAGTTTGGCAATTTTATTGCGCTGTTTGCAACTAAAAATGAAAAACTACGGCGAATCACGATTAATTCTCTTGTTATATTTTTACTTTTACATGCCTTGGCACGTCAAATTTTTCACCATTACTTGCAAAGTGAGAGTCACAACTATATGCCATAATTTCTAATGGAGCATTATCATATCCATATTTATTAATTTCACTAATATAACGTTCAATAAAACCAATTGCACCAAGGTGCTTCCATTGAGCGACATGTACAAGTTCATGGAAGTGTAGCCTCAAATCTTGAGCAAATTCCTGCTTTATGTAATAGGTATCTTTATATGTAATACCGTCTACATTCATATCGATAAAGCCACCTAAACCCATTTGTCGAAGTTCGGGGAAATCAGGTTTAGGTATGCGGTCAACTACAACAAAGTAAGCTTTTTTGAGAAATGATTTTTTATAAAAGCCTTTAAAGTATTTTGAAAGTTCGTTGCAACTTACACGTTGCTCTGCATAATTTTCATTTAATTGGTCAATCCATTGCTCTATTCTGTCCAAAATCACCACTCTCGATTAAAAATATAACAATTTTATAGTGCGCCCGTCGCGCATCTTTCTGCCGATGTTACGCGCAGGTATTAATAAATCTATTTTTAACAAATAACGTAATGCATTGCCAATTCTAATTTTTTATTGGCACTAAAGATATTCTGAAAAAGAAAATGCGCTCGTCGCTCATTTTCTTGAATATGGAAGCACAACAACAAAACTGTGTATTAATACAGTTATTTATGTCATCACCAACATAAAAGTTAGTGGAATATCAGATTGTGGAGTAGAGCCAATATCATTAGGTGAATCACTGTATCTGATAGCTCAAAGGTGATCTATAGAGTTATTACGTTAACTCATTTTGGGGCAAAAGCGTGTTTTGGGTTTTAGCAACAAGAGTCAGTACCACTTACACCGACTCGATATTGAGGTAGCGTTACTTGGTCGAGGACTTACTCGGCTTTAGTCCCGGAGTGTTTCCTGGCGTTTTTTTGTTGTCACGTCGACGTTGATCTGGTTTACCAGTCGACTTGGCTATTGGTTTTGGTCCTGGTTTCAAACCCATGATTTGATCCTTTTATTTAACGAGGTTATTCTTCGTTGTATAATCTTTGGGCAGTATTGATGGCTTTCAAGATGTGTATGAAAAATAATCTAAAAATATCACCAAGGTTTCTTGCTGGTTACTCATGTTTTGATGCGTTTTAAAATGTATTGCGACAAGTTGGAGGTACAAGATGGATAGAATTACCTCGGGTCCGCGGCGGCTTAGTGTTGAAGAGATACAAGAGCTTCGTCGTGATATGCAAGAATCCTCAGCTTGGGCCAAAGCAGAACTCAAACGCCGACGAGACGCAAAAAATCAAAAAAACTCTGCGGATGGTATAGATGATGGTATCGGGAAAGGTGGTATTTCTAAATAGCTGCTATTTCGATGTATTTTGTGCCCGTTGATATTAGAGTGGGAATAATTCACTTTAAGCTAGTCACTTGTACTGAATATTTATAAAGACACAAAAGCCCGCTTTTATAAGCGGGTTTTTTGTTATTTAGTCGTTATCATTTGGTATAACACTCTAGTCCTTGCATATAGAGTTGACTGAGCTCTTCTGCGGATATACTTGGTGCATCTGTGGCCGAATTAGATGATTGTTGAAAGATATGCTGAGCGATTAGTCTACCCATGTTTTGGGCGCTGGAGGTTTTATGAATACGAGTTTCATAAAACTTCTTCAAAATAATATTGAGGCTAAATTCGGTCTTAAATAATTGAGCTAGGTGCCAAGCATCTTCAAGTGCTTGGCTAGCACCTTGCCCCGATGTGGGTAAGGAAGCATGTGCAGCATCTCCGATAATAATGAGATTCTCCTTGTGCCAATAGGGTAGTGGGTCAATATCATGTACAAATATGCGCTTTAAGCTGCGTGGATTATAACTATTAAGTACCTGTTGAACTTTTTTAGGCCAATCTTGAAAACGCTCATGCATTTCTTCAAACCACTGCTCCATTGGTTTCGTTTTATCAAGGTTACTAGGCCATGCAGCAGCCCAGTAACAATGTTGGTTTGCTACAGGTACTATACCAAAGCGTTCATTATTATCTCTAAAGTCATGAATTGTCTGCTCAAAAGGAGTCAGCTCAATTTCACTGATACCTATTACATTAATGAAGCCTTGGTATTTAGTTGGCATAGGCACTTTATAGAGATACTCTCGAGCTTTCGATTGCATTCGTCCATCACATCCTACCACAAGATCAAACTTATCTTTTAATTGCGCAATGTCTTGAGTATTGACGGCTTGGTTGAAGTGAATAGTGGCACCCAGTTTCTCTAGTCGCTCAGCAAGTATCTTTATTAAGTCACGACGTAACATGCTAATAGTTGAAAAGCCACACAGAGAGTTTAGTGTTTGAATATTAAACTCACTTTGCTGAATAGCTTGTTTGTCGTAATGTCGCATAGCAACTGGTTGACCACCATGCTGGCTGAAATCATCTATTAAACCTAGCTGCTCAAGCACAAAGGTCGCATTAGGCCATAACGTAACACCTGCACCGATTGTCGAAAAGCTGTTGTTTTTTTCGAATAAGGTAACCTTGATACCTTGTTTTCTTGCAAATATCGCTAACGCAAGGCCAGCAATACCTGCACCTATAATGGCTATATGTTTAATTGAACTCATTTAAATCTTCCCAGTTTTTAAGAAAAAAATGATTATCACTGGTCCAATAGATAGGATAAATATGGTAATTTTGGTTTGTAAATCCCATTTTTTGAGATAGTTTTGCTAAACAATATTGAATTACAGTGGCTTCTTAGCTTCCAGAAAGTATTTGAACAATTAAGTTTTAAGCGGGCCGCAGAGCTGTGCCAAATTCCCAAATCAAATGTGAGCCGTCATGTTGCACTTTTAGAACAAGCGTTGAATGTACGGTTATTGGAACGTACAACACGAAAAATGGTTGCGACAGAAGCGGGAGAACTTCTTTACCAAAACTTAACTCCGCTGCTTGTTGCGATGGGGGATGTTTTACAAGAAACCTATCAAAATAGTGATTTAGTTTCAGGGCATTTAAAAGTCATTACACCTGATTTACCGTTTTTGGCAGAGGCTATGGCTGAGTTTTGTTATAAACACCCTAACATTCAGTTAAGTTGTGATACTCAGCTTAATCCTGAAGAGGGGCTATTAGAAGGGTTTGATGTAGTGATACGTTTTGGACGAGGCCCTGTGGAGGACTCTGGATGGGTTGCAAAAGAGCTAGTGCGTTGGCCAAGTTGTGTCGTAGCTTCTCCTCATTTACTAGATAAACACCCTAAACCAAATTCAACGACTGAACTTGGTAAGCTTCCTTGTATTACAAGCTTATCAGTCTTACAAGGAATGCCATGGAAATTCAAACAAGCAGGCACAGTTAATGTTGCATCCCGTTACAAAGTAAATAGTGGGCATATGGCAAAGTCTGCTGCACTTAAAGGGTTAGGTTTTGCGATACTTCCTTATGATGCGTGCAGACAAGAGTTAGAAGAAGGGCTGTTAACTAAAATAGATTCCTTAGCAGATGAGCCTGAAGATTTGGTTTTGTATGCTTTTTATTCTGGGCGTAGATATCCTTTCAAAAAAGTAAAAGCATTTCTTGAGTATCTTCAACTTGTTATTCAGCAACATTATCTTTCAAGCGAATGAAGCGCTTTAAATTATTATAATTGTGTTTGGCTCTTTTAGTTTCTGCAGTAGCTTGGGTATGTTTAAAAAGAGCTTTGTTAGCTTGCTAATTCGCCGTTTTGTTTATTTTGGAAGCAATTGAACTGCAAACCGTGTTTTTTTACTTTACCTTTATAAAAAGCTCTATATAATTCATCGTCATTGCAGGGGCGTAGTTCCAATTGGTAGAACAGCGGTCTCCAAAACCGACGGTTGGGAGTTCGAATCTCTCCGCCCCTGCCATTTCTTCCTACTTTACTTTAATCGCAAATCTTCTTATATTACTTGCTCTTAATCATGATTGAGTTGTTATGAACCCAAGTTACGCTGCGATATTTTCTGTACAACCTTTAGAATTAAATCAACACTTTCAAACTGTGTCTGACGCTTCGCTTGAACACATACCTACGCCTCAACAAACGCCTATAACGCTGCCGTTACAGCTTCATCAAGATCTTGAAAAAGCGCTGTCTCCTTTAGTAATAACGCAAATTGTTAAGGCTACCAGTATAAGTTGGCAAGAGGGCTGTTTAAGCTTGCCAAGCGATAAGCTTACTAGTGAGCAGAAAAAGCAACTTTGGTCTTTAATTGGTGAACAACTTGATAAACTTTAAATCTGTTGATGCAAACGATATTGCACAGCTAATGGTCATTGAAAATGCCTGTCATAGTCATCCGTGGACAGAAAAAACCATGTTATCGTGTTTAGCGGGTCGTTATTTTAATTTGGCTGCTTTTCAAGGCGATGACATGCTGGGTTTCTATATTGGTGAGAAGGCAGGCCCTGATTATACCTTGATGGATATTTGTGTTGCGCCTAAATACCAAGGGCAGGGGATAGCAAGGCAATTACTAACGGCGTTTATTGAATATGGTGAACAGCATGAAGCTGAGAACCTATTTTTGGAAGTACGCGAATCGAACAATCGTGCAATTACTTTATATGAACGTGCGGGCTTCTCACATATGTCAGTGCGAAAAAATTACTACCCAACTGCAACAGGCAATGAAGACGCTATTTTAATGGGGTTAACGCTGAGCTTTTAAGCCCATTAAGCGGCGTTTTCAAGTGCACTAATAAGTGATTCATAGCTTGCATCAACCTGCTCAGTATCATTACTACGTAGCGCGCTTTCAAGTTGCCCTGCGGTTTTATGAATAGCTTCAAAGCCAAAACATCCCGCACTGCCTTTTAAGCTGTGTGCTAATGAGCGCAGTTCTTCCCATTCCTTAGCACGATAAAGCTGAATGACTTGACCCAAATAGTCTGGTAACTTTGAACGATAGTTTTCGTTAATTTGTTGGAATTTCTCACTTTTTAGTAAGTTTTCCCACTTATTCTGGCTGTCTTTTTCTATATTTAAATAACTTACTAAAACTTGTTCTAGGGCACTTTTGTCAATGGGTTTTGCCAAAGCTTCGTTGCAGCCAGCTTTGATATACCTGTCAACATCGGTCTTCATTACATTGGCTGTTAACGCGATGATAGGGCCATCATAGGCTGCGTGTCGAAGCATTTGGGTCGCTTCTAAGCCACCCATCACAGGCATTTGCATATCCATTATAATTAGTTGGTAGTCATTAACTAATGCCATTTCTACAGCTTCTGCGCCATTTTTGGCTATATCAGGCTCAAGCCCCCATGTCTGTAATAATAGCTTGATCAGTAACTGGTTATCGGGATTATCTTCAGCAACCAAAATACTGGCATCAAAGTTATTTTCAGCAAATGATAAGAGTAAATCTTTTCCAGGCGACAGCTGTTTACTATCATAAATAAAGGCGTCATCCTGTAATTGCTTAGCGTTTAGGTGGCAAGCTACTTGAATTGTGAAGCAACTTCCATTGCCAGGTTCACTAACAAGATGGACATCACCTCCTAATAATTGCGCTAAATTCTTTGAAATACATAACCCAAGTCCTGTACCACCAAAGCGACGAGTTGTGGTGGCATCGGCTTGTTCGAATGGCTTAAATACCCTTTCAACTTCACGCTCAGACATGCCAATACCGGTATCTTTAATTGCAAACTCTAAGAATTGTTTGCTGCTGTTATAGCAAATACTAATAGAGATAGAGCCGTGTTCGGTAAATTTCACTGCATTACTAGCAATATTGATCAAAATTTGTTTTAAACGAGTGGTGTCGCTGTTGATGATTTTGGGGATAGGTAAACTGTAATCGATATCAAATTGCAGTTGTTTTTCATTTGCCAGAGGGCGAATAATTGAGTCTATGTCATGTACAAGCTGCACAACGTGACAAGGACTACACTCTACGGCCAGTTTTTCGGCTTCAATTTTAGACAAGTCGAGAATATTATTAATCAGTTCAAGTAGGTGTTTTGAATTACGTAAAATGGTGCTTAAGTGCTGCTCATCATTGACTGCATTTTTATTATGTAAAAGTTGCTCTGTAAAACCCATAATTGCGGTGAGTGGTGTACGAATTTCATGACTCATATTAGCTAAAAAGCGGCTTTTTAATTGGTTTGCTTGTTCAGCTTGCGCAATGGCCACCTCAAGCTTGCTGTTCATAGCTTCAAGGGCTTTTGTACGGCTTTCTACCTTTTCTTCTAAGTGATGTTTGTATTCTTCAAGCTCGTCTTGATAATGACGAATTTGATTCACCATGTGGTTAAAGTCGTTGAAAAGCACGCCGACTTCATCGTTTGTATGGGCTGGCAAATACACGGATAAATCGCCATCCCCAACACGGTGGCTCGCTTCACCAAGTAACTCAACAGGGGTGAGGAGTAAGTTGCGAACAACAATATAAATAAGAATGGGTAAAGCGATCACTGAAATAATGACAATTAAAGCTGTGATCAGGCTAATCGCTTTGCCAGACTGGTAGAGAAGGTTTTTTGGTGTGGTTGATACAAAGTAATCACCATCGGTCATTTGTACTGCGTAAATAATACGCTCTTCTTTATCAATGCTAGAAAGTTCAATACTGGCAAGTTTGCCATAGTCAGCAAGACTCTTAATTTGCTCTAGTTCATATTCACTTAAATAACTACCCCGTAAATCATAGTCAGAGCTAAAAAGAATTTGCCCTTTAGTGGTTAAAAACAAATTTAAGGTGTTATTAAAAGGCGCTTCTAGAATGCTGGTGTTTAAAATCGAGGGCTCGACATGTACAACAATAAAGCCTAGTTGCTGCGGGCGCTTCAAATAATAGTCTATGTTGTAAATTGGATGCACAAAATACAGGCTGGTGGAGCCATCCTCTTTTGGGATCATAAACTGTTGTTGTCGTAAGTTTGACTGCTGTACTTGTTTAAAAAATGGATACTCTTTTGGAGCGGGTGTTAATTGACTCGAATAGAAGGCATCACTTGTCCCATCTGGCGCTAAGTAGTTAATACTTACAATATCAGGATAGGCCTCCGAATAGCTTGCAAATACATTCATTAATTCACCCAAATGTTCAATATATTGGGTTTTTGAGTCTGTATCGCGAGCTAAAAAATCAGCAAGCACAGGGGATGTTGATAAAAGTCGGGTGATCGAGTGGAAGGAGTCAATATAGTTAAATATTTTTTGTTGTTGTTGCTCAACAAAGCGGCTGACAATAAGTTCAGCTTGTTTTTTTGTGGAGTTAGTTACATTGGTCAGCGTAAACCCGCCTAAAAATAACAAAGGTAAGATCACAAGCGGCGTGATATACCATAATAATCGAATGCTGAGTTTACTGGTTTTCATGACCTAACTTTATTTCCCTCCGTGTAATTTACCAATAGTATGCGTTACAACTTGATTACACAAGCTTAGAAAAAGATGAACAACTAAAACAACAAAAAGGTTGAATAATTACTTACAATCGCTGCTTTTTTGGCTAAGACAAACAGGGTATAATGCCCGCAATTCTATTTTATTTTTACAGTGTGCACTGCTTACTTTTTATGGAGTGAGTATCAGTGGCACTTTGTTCTGACTAAAAGCGGCTTACATGTCTAATTTAACTACCGAAATTAATAAACGACGCACCTTTGCGATCATCTCGCACCCAGATGCGGGTAAAACCACTATTACAGAAAAAGTTCTGTTATTCGGACAAGCGATTCAAAAAGCCGGTACCGTAAAAGGCCGTGGCTCAAACCAGCACGCAAAATCAGACTGGATGGAAATGGAAAAAGAACGTGGTATCTCGGTAACTACGTCTGTTATGCAATTTCCTTACAATGAGCGTCTAGTTAATTTACTTGATACTCCAGGACACGAAGACTTCTCTGAAGATACTTACCGTACATTGACTGCGGTTGATTCATGTTTAATGGTCATCGACGCGGCGAAAGGTGTTGAGGATCGTACTCGTAAATTAATGGAAGTAACACGCTTACGTACTACACCTATTGTAACCTTTATGAATAAGTGTGACCGTGATATTCGTGACCCAATGGAGTTATTAGACGAAGTCGAAACTGAGCTAAACATCGCCTGTGCACCTGTTACTTGGCCAATTGGTTGTGGTAAAGAATTCAAGGGTGTGTATCACATTCACCGTGAAGAAACGATTTTATACAGCACAGGCCAAGGCCACACAATTCAAGAAGTGCGCGTTATCAAAGGGTTAGACAACCCTGAACTTGATAATGCAATTGGTAGTGAACTTGCTGAGCAACTACGTGAAGAGCTCGAGCTTGTTATTGGCGCATCTCACGAGTTTGATTTAGATCTGTTCTTAGCAGGCGAGCTATCACCTGTGTATTTTGGTACGGCACTTGGTAACTTTGGTGTTGACCATGTTCTTGATGGCTTAACTGAGTGGGCACCTGCGCCATTACCTCGCGAAACAGAAGACCGCCAAGTTGCGGCAACTGAAGATAACTTCTCTGGCTTCGTATTTAAAATTCAAGCGAACATGGACCCTAAACACCGTGACCGTATTGCCTTTATGCGTATTGTATCTGGCAAATATAGCCAAGGTATGAAAATGAACCATGTGCGTATTGGTAAACAAGTGAGTATTTCTGATGCGGTAACCTTTATGGCCGGTGATCGTGAGCGAGCGCAAGATGCTTACGCAGGTGACATCATTGGTTTACATAACCATGGTACGATTCAAATTGGTGATACTTTCACGCAAGGCGAAAAAATGAAGTTTGGCGGTATTCCTAACTTCGCACCAGAATTATTCCGTCGTATTCGCTTAAAAGATCCATTAAAACAAAAGCAATTGTTGAAAGGCTTAGTTCAGCTTTCTGAAGAAGGTGCTGTGCAAGTATTCAGACCGCTTATCAATAACGACCTTATCGTTGGTGCGGTCGGTGTACTACAGTTTGATGTGGTTGTTGCGCGCTTAAAAGCAGAATACAACGTAGATGCGATTTACGAAGGTGTGAGTGTTAACACCGCACGTTGGGTAAGCTCGGACGATGTTAAAAAGCTTGAAGAGTTTAAGCGTAAGTGCGAAAGCAACTTAGCGCTTGATGGTGGCGATAACCTTACTTATATCGCGCCAAGCCGTGTAAACCTAAACTTGTCGATGGAGCGCTATCCAGACATCAAATTTAACCATACGCGCGAAAACTAATACGCTAAGTCTGCTTCAAATTTAAGTGCCCGTACAGCGGGCCATAAAGGTAAAAATTACAATGAATATTCGTACTCTTTTAATCGACAAAGCAATTGCTGCTATGGTTGCAGCAGGGCTACCAGAAGACACTAACCCAGCGGTAACGCAAAGCACACGCCCACAGTTTGGTGATTATCAAATCAATGGCGCAATGGGCGCGGCTAAAAAACTAAAATCAAACCCGCGTGAACTTGCACAAAAAATTATCGATAATCTAGACCTTACTGATATCGCAGAAAAAACTGAAATCGCAGGCCCTGGTTTTATCAACATTCACTTAAAGCCTGAGTTTTTATCAGCTAGCTTAAAAGCGGCAAACGAAGACGAAAAACTCGCAGTTGCGCCACATGCAACGGCGCAAAAAGTAGTGGTTGATTACTCATCTCCTAACCTTGCCAAAGAAATGCACGTAGGTCACTTACGTTCAACCATCATTGGTGATGCAGTTGTTCGTGCCCTTGAGTTCCGTGGCGATGACGTTGTTCGTCAAAACCACATGGGTGACTGGGGTACACAGTTTGGTATGTTAATCGCGCACTTAGAAGATCAAATCAAGCAAGGTGTTGATTTAGAATCAGTGGCGTTAGCTGATTTAGAAACCTTCTACCGTGATGCGAAAAAGCGCTTTGATGATGAAGAAGGCTTTGCTGATAAAGCCCGTGATTACGTTGTTAAATTACAAGGTGGCGATGCACACTGTGAAAAACTGTGGAAGTTATTCATCGCCACGTCTGTAAAGCACTCTGAAGAAGTTTACAAGCGTCTAAACGTAACACTTACGCAAGATGACATCATGGCAGAGAGTGCCTACAACAGCGAACTTGCCAACATTATCGCGCTATTAAAAGACAAAGATATTGCCGTTGAGTCTGAAGGCGCACAAGTGGTGTTTTTAGATGAGCTGGCTAATAAAGATGGCGAGCCTTCAGTGTTTATCGTACAGAAATCAGGTGGTGGTTTCTTATATGCAACAACTGACTTAGCTGCTTGTGATTACCGTTCGAATAAACTGGGTGCTGATCGTATCTTAATCTTTGTCGATGCGCGTCAAAGCTTACACTTTAATCAAGTTGAGCTAACAGCACGTAAAGCGGGTTTATTACGTGATGAAACAAGCTATGAATTTTGCCCATTCGGTACCATGATGGGTGAAGACGGCAAGCCATTCAAAACTCGTACGGGCGGTACAGTTAAACTTGCTGATTTACTTGAAGAGTCAATTACCCGTGCAGCAGCTAAACTTGCTGAGCGTGAGTCTGATTTAAGCGACGAAGAGCGTAGCGAAATTGCCCGTAAAGTAGGTATTGGCGCAGTGAAATATGCGGATCTGTCTAAGCACCGTACTAGCGACTATATCTTCAACTGGGACACAATGCTGAGCTTTGAAGGTGCGACAGCGCCTTACTTACAATATGCATATACGCGTGTTCGCAGTATCTTCCGTAAATCAGGTATTGATGCGGCGTCATTAACAGCTGACGTTGCAATCAACGAGCCACAAGAAAAAGCGCTGGCACTTAAACTTCTTCAGTTAGAAGAAGTACTTGATCTAATGATCAGCGAAGCAACACCGCACGTATTATGTGGGTACCTATATGAACTAGCAAGCCTATACATGACGTTCTACGAAGCATGCCCAGTTCTAAAAGAAGGTGTAGAGCCAAGTGTTCGTGACAGCCGTTTAGTTCTGTGTAATTTGGTTGCGAAAACACTGCACTCAGGGTTGGATCTTTTAGGTATCGAAGTCATGGAGCAAATGTAATCTGCTTCGTGTAGTTCGCTTTGACTGCGTTGTCGTGCTTTTTTAGCCTTAGTCACATACAAAATGTATGCTCCTAGGCATAAAAAAGCACTCCGCCTTGTCAGCACTCCTACACTTGCAGAAGGCTTAAGTACTTATAGGGATAAGTCGGTTTTCCGCCTTGTCTTAGGCTAAACTACTTAGGTGAATTCTGCTTCGTATAGTTCGCTTTGACAGAACATTTGCAGGAGGCTTAAGTACTCAACGATAAGTCGGTTTTCCGCCTTGTCTTAGGCTAAACTACTTAGGTGAATTCTGCTTCGTGTAGTTCGCTTTGAAAGCACTCCTACACTTGCAGAACATTTAAGAACTCATAGCTTTGTAGGTTGGGTAGAGCTAAGCGAAACCCAACAAATTGACAGCTCAACAACCTTGATTAATCTTTAGCTGAGAGCGATAGAGGGAATTTTATGAAACTTGAAGATATTCGCCGTGAATATTTACAGGATGGTTTATCTGAAGAGATGCTTGATGCATCTCCAATCAAGCAGTTTGAAAAATGGCTTGAGCAAGCTGTTGCAACTAATTTGCCTGATCCTACGGCGATGGTCGTTGCAACGGTTGATGAACATGGTCAGCCTTCGCAGCGTATCGTGCTGTTAAAGCATCTTGATGAAAATGGCTTTGTGTTTTTTACCAATACCGGCTCGCGCAAAGCGCAGGAGCTAAAAGGTAATAACAAAATTTCTCTGCACTTTCCGTGGCACCATATGGAGCGACAAGTCATTGTTTACGGTGAGGCTAAACCCTTACCAACAACGGCTGTGGCGAAGTACTTTTTATCGCGTCCAAAAGAAAGCCAGTTAGCTGCATGGGCATCAGAGCAAAGTCGTCCTGTGTCATCGCGTAAGGTGTTGATGGAAACATTCGCGAAAATGAAGCAAAAGTTCTCTGAGGGTGAAATTCCACTCCCCGATTTTTGGGGGGGCTATTGTGTTGAGCCGACTAAAATCGAATTTTGGCAAGGCGGTGCACATCGCTTACATGACCGCTTTATGTATCAACGCCTAGCTGATAGTAGTTGGCAGTTTGGTCGTTTAAACCCGTAAATGCGTTTTATCGATTCCCATTGCCACCTTGATTTTAGCGAATTTGATGAGACTCGCTCAGAGCTCATCAAATCGTGTAAGCAAGTGGGGATTGAACATTTTATTGTGCCGGGTGTGAGCTTGGCACAATCTACAAAACTATTCTTTTTTGCTCAATCAGAGCCAAGTATCTCAGTTGCTTTAGGCTTACATCCTTATTTTTTATCTGATCACCAAACTCATCACCTTGCTGAATTAGAGCGGCTAGCAAAAGCCCATTTAGGGCAATTTATCGCCATTGGTGAGTGTGGCCTAGATCGTAGTATTGATGACCTTAATAAACAAACGCAGCTTTTTGAAGGACAAATAGAGCTTGCCAACCAACTTGCTTTACCACTCATTGTGCATCACAGACAAAGTCATGATTTAATAGCTCGCTCATTTAAGCGCTGTAAACCCAAATACGGTGGGGTTATTCATGCCTTTTCAGGCTCTGAACAACAAGCCCAGAGTTATATAAAACAAGGGTTTAAGTTGGGGGTTGGTGGCGTGATAAGTTACCCGCGAGCGGGTAAAACTCGTAAAGTTATAAGCGCAATTGAGCCACAGCATTTAGTGCTTGAAACCGATTCACCCTCAATGCCGCTAGCTGGTTTTCAAGGGCTGGTAAATACACCACTTAAAGTGCGTGATGTATTCGCGTACTTATGCGAACTTAAAGGTATAACGGGCGATGCACAAGAAGAGTTTGCTCAGGCACTTTATGAGTCTTGCTCCGCACTTTTTCGCATATAACGATTGACTTGCCAGCGTTTTAACCCTCGGCCAAGTTGCCAAGTAAAAATACAAGTAATTACAAGCATAAGAAGCACTTGGCGGCCTAAATCATGAAAGCTGCTGTGGCTTGTCGCTATTGAAGCTTGTGTTAAATAAGTAATAGCAACAAAGCCAATAGGGCGCTCGTCATCACTTATCACAGGTTCTACGAAAGGGGTTTTTAAGCGGCTAATGCCAGGTGTTGAATCTGGCAGTAAGCCAAAGGTGTGATGGCTTTGCCAGTTATCACTTGCGGCTATTTGTATCCCTTGTTGATCATAAATCGTTGCTGCTAAAACAAACTCATCTTCAGCTATGTTATTGCACAGCATATTTAGCGCAGGCTTATTCTTCTCCTGTAGAGGGGTCTGAGCATTGAGAGCCATAAATTTAGTTAGGCTGATAGCGGTGCTATTTGAGCTGTCATAAAGTAGTTGATGAGACTGAAAACTACTATTAACCGCAACCCAACTTAAAAGCACAAAACATGCGGCCGCTAAGCTTAATCGCACAAGTCGTTGGCGATAGCTGGCGGAAAAAGGAGGCTTAAGATGGTTATTTTTCATAGTCACCGAATGCGCTGCTGACAGCTTTTATGATTGATGATACAACTAAGTCTGTATAATAACCTTATTAGTTAATTGATTACGAGTAGCAAATACGCGTTTAATCACAGACATAAGTCTAATTGGAGCCACTATGTCACAGCTTAGCTTAGCTGCAACCAGTTCAGCAAATTTAGCCGAAGAAATAATACTAAATTGCTGGTATGAAATTAAAAATAATCATCTTATTCAAACCAATTTACTACCTAAAGCAAATCATGGCGTAGCAAGTGTTGCATTTGGTTGTGACTTCTCAGCGGCTAAGTTGCTTAATCTTGTAGAGTTTTTGTCGCAGCATGGTTTTAGTAATCTATCTATTTGTTGCTACCAGCCTACAGAAACATTGTTACCAGCATGGTGCCTATACAGTGATTCACAAAAGCTATTGAGTCCTTTGTTATTGCAAGCGTTTTCTGCTGAGCAAGGTTATCAGTTAGTGCAACTTACAAACCCTGCTAACGTGAATGAAGCAGGGCTTTTATTAATGGATATGGACTCTACAGCGATTACGATCGAGTGCATTGATGAAATAGCACGTTTAGCTGATGTGTACGATGATGTTGCAGCTGTAACTGCGCAAGCGATGGCTGGTCAACTTGACTTTACACAAAGCTTAAATCAACGAGTAGCAAAGCTTGCAGGTATCGATGTAGCGTTAATCAATGAGCTAAAACTAAATCTACCTCTGATGCCTGGCATTACCGAATTGTGCCAGTATCTAAAAGCGCATAATTGGCACCTTGCTATTGCTTCTGGCGGTTTTGTACCATTTGCAGAACACGTTCAATCACTTATTGGTCTTGATGAAGTACACGCAAATACACTCGAATTTAAAGATAACCGCCTAACAGGTAAAGTAACTGGAACGATTGTTGACGCCGAGCAAAAAGCACGCGTTCTTGAGCAAATTCAACAAAGACTCGGGCTTGATAACCGTCAAACCGTTGCCATGGGTGACGGCGCTAATGATTTAAAAATGATGGCTAAAGCAGGGCTTGGTGTTGCTGTTCATGGTAAACCCAAGGTAGTTGAACAGGCAGATACAGCTATCAATGAAGGTTCTCTGTTACAAGTTGCATATCTACTTGCAATCCCATTAGATTACACGCTTTAACCATATTTTTTTACGCTTATTCATTTCAGTTTTGAGTACCTCATCAATATCAAAATGAGTAAGCGCTTCATCCGTAATGTCAATTACATCACCAACCCCTGCAACAGCCCAGAGTGCTTCTTCAAGGTCTTTTGCTTTATGTAGCGCATACTGGCTTACATATTTAAGCTCATTTGATAAATAGTCTATATCTGGGCGGCCGGTGCGAGACACATATAAACGAAAGATAAACACTAAATCATTTTTGAGTGCTTTTTTTATAAATAAGGTTTGTGGTTGATAGTCATCTTCACTAATACAGCGGCTGGTTATTGCTTCGTTGATTGTTGCTTTACGTGGATCAAAACGTACAAATAAAGTAAATGGTAAAGGCGGATCTTGGCGGCTACGATCTTTAATTAGTGGTGTGATCACCTCTGTGATCTGATCGGTAGATAAAAAGCCATCGATCTGCGTTTGCTCATTTAGCAGGGCAAAGTTTTGTAAAAGTATATGTAATGGCGTCGGATACAAGCCAAGCCCGATCGCGCCTGCCTTAAAATGAGCGGCTTCTTTATGGAAGTACAACGGAAGCTGGCAAACACTTTTAGTCACCATGTTTCTTAGTGCTGTAGAAAGCCCTGGAATTTTTGGGGACTCTTCACAGGCGTGCAACTTATCTTTATTGTTTTCAATTAGAGCCGTAAAAAACTGAATGCCCATATGGGGTAAGTCAGTAAGACGGTGTACTTTTAAGTTAACTGTTGTTAGTGATTTGCTTATCGCCATCACTTCATAAGCAAGGCTTGATAAGTCATGTTTTTTAGTTATTTTTTGTAAATCGGGAAGGCCTAACTTAATTATATCGCCTTTTTTAAACTCAACAGGGTTATCACACTCAATTTGTAGGCCCATGACCGATAGATCACGAGTATAGCCTGAAATTAATTTGTCATTATGAGCAACAGAGACCGCTGTTTTATATAAATAGCGTTTATGAGCGCGTAAATTGACGTACTCAAGTGCGACAGGTGTAAGTGGTGGCGGTGTTTTATGTTTAGTATGACCAAACTGCTTTAATTGATTCACTAAGCGCTTGTCGAATGTACGTTGCTGGTAAGTGTGTTGCTCATACTTCGAACCAACAGCGGTTAGAATCAATAAGTACTTAACATCTTTAATAAGCCCCTGAACTCTAGGGCTTGGTGGCTTATTTAGCTTTTCGATATCTTTACCTGCACTACTCGGTAAAGATAGCGGAATATATGAATCTTCAGGGTGGCTTGGCATTAATTGTAACTTAAAGCATTGCCAGCTTTCTTTTTGACTACCAAAACCAAAAAATAAATTGCGAATTTCAGGTTGGCTATCAAGTTCCGTTCGTGTGGCTGAGTAATAGTAAATCTTTCCAGCGACCACATGCGTAAAGGTATACAGGTACTCCTCTTTTACCGCATCGGTAGTGCTTAACAGATGACCTATGCGCTGTTGGTTTATAATGCTATATAAGCATGACAGCTTACGTTCATCACAAAAATAACGATGTATAAACGCATTATTTTCGGTTGTTAATGCTAAAGTGGGGTATAACTTATTACCTTGTAAGCTTAAAAAAGTGTAAAGCGAGGTAACACGCGGGATATAGTATTGTTCATAGCCTTTCGAAACAACCGCATTCAAGGTGTTATCGAGGTTAATCTTGTAGCGGCGCTTATTGCCGTGAATAAAGCTTTTTAGAAAGCTATCGAATTGTTCATTATTCTCAATAAAGGTGCGTTTTAAGCGAACATGATTGTACTCACGCGACACTTGCTCTACAGCAACAACTTCGTATTGAATGCCGTTTTTTAAACCTAACTCAAAGTCTTGTTCAAGCCCAACTAAGCGTAAACCAATTAATTGTCCCTTGGTGACTTTGTATTTAGGTGAGAGCTTGATTTTTGCGCCGCTTAGGGAGATGTCTGAAGTTGAAGCCGATATTTTGCCGCTCTTATCTAGCTCAACAGTAATTTTTATTGAGTAGTTCATGCGCTCTTCACGACGACTTTCATAAGAGGCAAATTTAATTACCTTGGCAGGTAAGTCGCCATTATCTTCGATTGAAGAGGTATTTTCGTTTGCTTTTTTTTGCATCACTCTGTGGTTATTTTCGGTGTTCATAACCGCTTCGTATACAGCAAGCGTGTAACCACCGTGGCGTTTGATTGCGTCTTCGAACACCTCAATGGCCATGTCGTCCATAAAATGCTGTTTGCCTTCGTGTTCGTAAGGCCTAACTTGACCGGTAACTTGACCTCGTAAATCAATAAAACGAGCCACAGGCTGAGATAAACGTGACATTTCCATTTTGATCAAAAACTGCTCTGGCTTTGTTAAGCTAGCTGTCTTTGATTTAAATAGTTTGTCGAACTGGGGAGTGCCTAAATGTGCCTTGAGTTCTTCAACAAGGTCTTCATATTTAAGCAGTATGTCTTCAGCCATTTATAAAACCATCACCGTCAATCGAAAAAAGTAGGTATACTAGCAGGCAACCACAGTGTTAAAACGCCTTGCGAACCACTTTTTATTTCATTAGTTATTGTTATAGGTATTCGCCAAATAAATGGCAAGCACTGTAAAACTTTATTTGTAAGCAAAAACTATGCCCTAAAATATAGCGTTATTACGCAGTTAAGCGAATAAAGCCTTAAGGGAATTGATTTGAGGTACGTCCGTTGTGTGTCGTCACTAGAGATGCCGACATCTTAAATCGTTAGTTCTGTTATCTATTGTACATTTAAATACATCACAAATCAGCGACCAAAATAGGTAAAGCTCAATGGCAAAATCAGCAAAAATCGAATTTGTCTGCACTGAGTGCGGCATGAACTATCAGCGTTGGCAGGGGCAATGTAAATGCGGTGCTTGGAATACACTGGCAGAATTTAAACCCTCAGCAGGGCAATCTAAACAGGCTGCAAGTCGCGCTGCGGTGGCAGGCTATGCGGGAGGCGCTGGTGGCGGTTCCAAAAAAATTAATGAGGTAGAAACAGCGGAAGCTGAAAAACGTCTGACTGAAATAGGCGAACTTGATCGCGTGCTTAGTGGCGGTGTAACGACAGGTTCGGTGAATATTATTTCTGGTGATCCAGGGGCAGGTAAAACGACCTTGTTGTCCGATTTAATTGCGCGTATGTCAAAATTAATGCCTTCTTTGTACTGTACTGCTGAAGAATCATTATCGCAGTTTAAAAATCGAGTTAATCGCTTGCGTTTGGATTATAACCAAGATGAGCTTTACTTACTCTCTGAAACCAGTGTTGAAGCGATTATCGAAGAGCTTGATAAAAATAAAATTAAGTTTGCTGTTATTGACTCAATTCAAGCTGTGGTAACTGAAACAGCAAACGGCAGCCCAGGTTCACCATCGCAAGTAAAAAGTGCAGCACAAGCGTTAACACAATACTGTAAGCAACATGACGTGACTATGTTTATCATTGCTCATGTTAATAAAAACAATGAAATAGCGGGTCCGCAAACGTTAGTGCATATTGTTGATGCACTGCTTCATATAGACACTAACGACGGACAAATACGTACCTTACGTGCCAACAAAAACCGTTTTGGTGATATTGATACGGTGGGTATTTTCAGAATGTGTGAGCGCGGTATGCTCAGTGTTGATAATCCAAGTGAGATATTTTTATCGGGTTCAAGCACTGAGTCGCCAGGTTCAGCAATCACCTGTATTCGCAAGGGGAACCGTAACCTCCTTCTAGAAATTCAATGTTTAACAACAGAAACTGAAGCAGAGTTTCCACAACGTGTTTGCGTTGGATTGAATATGAATCGAATTAAAATGCTGACAGGTATTTTACGCAAACATACAAAAACGAAAATTTTCCATGATACTTTTTTCAATATTGTTGGCGGTTTAAAGATAGATGAGTCAGAGACTTGTATTGACCTTGCCTTAGTCACGGCACTGTTAAGCAGCCTCAATGAATTTGTTGTGCCTAGGACAACTTGCATCATGGGGGAACTGAGCTTAAACGGTGATGTCAGACCAATAGATAGTGGCGTGCCGCGAGTAAAAGAGGCTGCACAGCATGGTTTTACAGAGATATTTATTCCATATCGAAACTACCATAAATCAATGGAAGGTTTAGGAGCAAAAATTACACCAGTGAAAACGGTGCATGAGCTCTTGTCATTAATTAATTAGTGACAATTTGATAAGCTAGGGCAGTGTTGAACCTTTAAGCTCAACACTCTCAAGAAATTAGCACCAACTTAAAGGAAATAAAATGAAGAAGTTAGTAATTGCAGTTGCTGTCGCAGCTGTTGCAGGTGGCGCATATTATGCGAACTACACAGCAACACAGGAAGTGAAAAAAGTGGTTGATCAGCAAATCGCTGCACTTTCAGCTCAAAGTGGTGTTGAGGTGATGTATGACGATATTTCAGCAAGTGTATTTAGTAACAGTGTGCAGCTATCTGGCATCAAAGTGCAAAGTGTTGAAGGGGATGAGCAAGTTGCCAGTATTGATACCATTGAAGTGACAGGCTATGAGGAAGATGCCATTCCTCCACACACTGGGTTTGTAATGACTAACTTTCGCTTTAGCGATTCTTTCTTAACGCAACTGCCACAAAGTGCCAATAGTAAACTAGCCTCTACGAGCTACAACGTAAACTCATCGCTTGATTACAATAAAGACTCAGGTGATAGTGACTTTGCACTGAAAGTAACCGCAGCAGATGTAGCTGATGTTACGTTTAATTTAGGATTAGCCAAGTCTACCCCTTTGATGGAAGCATCACTTGCTATTAGCCAACAACAAAAAGCCTCTGGCGGTGCACAACCAACCCTTGAGCAGCAGCTTCAGCAGCAGTCAAAAATGATGGCTGCTATGTCAGAGTTAGAGCCGCGTAGCGTTGAGTTTGCGATTGAAAACGAAGGTGAATTAAAAGCGGTAGTAGAAAGCTTTTTAGAAGCGCAAGGTATGACGCATGAGCAATTTCAGCAAATGGTCACAATGCAGCTGCAACAGGCTCCCGTTAGCGCAGATTTAGCGACAGCGATTACTAATTTTGCCAATGGTTTATCTTCATTATCTTTGTCTGCAAGTTTACCTGAGGGCAAAACGATGCTAGAAATTAACCAACAAATTATGAGCCTAGCTGGTCAACCAGAAGAACTTGCTAAATTTATTAATTTAGACGCTAAAGGAGAATAAGTAACTAACGTTAAGTTACTTATTCTTCTAGAAAATGGCCTTAAAGGTTAGCTGTATTAGACTGGCTAACTTTAAGGTTGTTTTTCACACGATTAACTCCTTGACTGTGCTCTAAAAACTTTTGTGCTAATGCGCGTTTAAAGCCCGTTTCCGTGGAGCCATATAATTCAATCGTATCGCCGTTAACAATAACTTGTAGGTTCTCGATAGAAAAATTAGGATTACTCATCAGCTTTTGAAGAGCTAATTGCTGAAGTCGAGGCTGAGCCGATGTGCTAGTAGTTAATACACTGGTATTAGCGCTAACTTGTGTTGCGCATGCAAGTAAAAAAATACAACAAAATGATGTAAGTACTACTGTTAGTTTGAAACGGTTCATACGATTCCCTCGTGAATGATGAGCATATGCTGAACCAGTTACAATTTTTATTCCAAGATGTAATTCATTGATTTTAAAAAGTAATATATTGTTTATAGTTTTTTCAGTAAAAAAACTATGAATTAATTACACACTAGTTAGTAAAAATGGCAGCAAAAAGTACACACAAAAATGCCGTGACAAGCACGGCATTTTTTAGTTATTACAGCATCTACGAAGGTTATTTTTTCTTTTTCGCTTTTACCTTTGCTTTCTTTTTAGCCTTCATCTTTATAGGATCCTTTTTCTTTTTCGACGGGATCTTTGCTTCTTTGTGTTGTGGCTCTAATCCTTTAATAACACGACGCTTTAACTTTTGTTCAATATAGCGTTCAACCTTGCCCAAAATAGCAACGTCATGTGCTTCTACAAATGAAATTGCTGTGCCTTTTTTACCTGCACGACCGGTACGGCCAATTCGGTGCACATACACATCTGCTGTACGGGGCATATCAAAGTTAATTACATGGCTAATATCAGCTACATCAATACCACGCGCCGCTACGTCAGTTGCAACTAAAATTTTATTGCGACCAGAATGGAAGTTTTCCATTGCTTTCATGCGTTTATCTTGTGGCATTTCACCACGTAGCCAAGCAACACGAAGCCCTTCGTTATTTAGAGCGCCAATCAGAGTTTCAAGGCGCTCACGTGTTTTTACAAAGACAATGGCTTTTTGCAGATCGTCACTGTTAAGCGTATCAATGAGCATCTTTAATTTGTGATTATAATCATCTGCTAAGTGCACCCATTGGTGAATTTTACCTTTTTCTTTGCGTGACGACTCTGCTTCGAGTAGTGCAGGATCATTCAAAATGCGCTCGGCAAATAACTCAACGCTGTCGCCTTCTAATGTGGCAGAGAATAAGAAGCACTGACGACGATTACGCGCTTCATCACAGATACGTAGCATTTCTTTGCGAAAGCCCATATCAAGCATGCGATCCGCTTCATCGAGAATAAGCATTTCGACGTTTTCAGCGTGGAAGTTCTCAGTTTCGAGATATTCCATTAAGCGACCTGGTGTCGCAATAAGAATGTCGTTATTGCTTTCAAAAATCTCTTTATGTGTCCCGTAGTTAATACCGCCCGTTACAACACCTATTTTTAAGTGCGTTTGTGCAGCTAGCAGTTCACATTGCTCATGAATTTGATAAGCAAGTTCACGAGTGGGGGTCATGATCAGCACCCGTGCAAAACCTGGATCGCGACGTGGGAAGTCAAGCAAGTATTGAATTGCAGGAATCAAAAACGCGGCTGTTTTACCCGTACCAGTAGGGGCAGATGCCAAAATATCACGACCTTGTAGTGCTTCAGGGATCGCTTGTTGTTGAATACTTGTTGGCGTATCAAAACCCATTTTATTGATGGCATTTAACAGCTTGTTATCGATATCAAATTCAGAAAATTGCATAGAGTGACATAAATAGAGGACAATTAGACTTGATTATACTAGCTATCAGCACTGTGGTGAATGAAAAGGTGAAAAAATGTCAGGCTTTGTGTTTAAACAATTTACAGTTGAGCAAACTCGTTCTGCGATGAAGGTTTCGACAGATGGTATTTTATTAGGTGCTTGGGCTGAATTGGCAAATGCAAAATCCCTTCTCGATATAGGTACAGGAACGGGGTTGCTTGCTTTGATGGCAAAACAGCGTGCTCCAAAGGCGAAAGTGGTGGCAATCGAAGTAGATGCTAAGGCGTGCATTGACGCTAAGTTTAACTTTGCAAATAGTCCTTGGCCTGAGATTTGTTTACATCATGGTGCCATACAGTCTTTTCAATCAACACAGCCCTTTGATGTAATTATTACTAACCCTCCGTATTTTAATGCGAGTCTAAAAGGGGACAATGAAGCACGTAATACGGCGCGTCATACAGATGGTCTTGGTTTTTCTGAGTTAATTGAGTGTTGTACTGAGTTAAGTCACGCCAACACCTTACTCAATGTAATTTTACCCTGCAAAGAGGCATCTTCTTTTATTGAACAAGCTAAGTGTAAAGGCTGGAACTTGGCGCGTATGTGTAATGTACGAACCACATTAAAAAAATCACCTAGCCGAAGTTTAATGTTATTTTCTTTACAGCCTGAGGTTTGTCAGACAAGTTCTTTGACTATTCATGCTGCAGAAGGCGGCTATAGTGATGAGTATGTTTCTTTGTGTAAGGATTTCTATTTAAAAATGTAACTATCTAAAAATAGAGTGTTTACTCAAGCCTTGCTATAGTGGTGGCGTTTTAAAATTATAAGAGCTGTTTATGTTACGTTTATCTATAACTTTAAGTGCATTACTTTTCTCTCAATATACTTTTGCTGCGTTGAGTCCTGTGGGACTTTGGAAAACAATAAATGAAGAGACAAACGAAGCAAAATCACTGGTACGCATTAGCGAACAAAATGGCGTATTAACAGGAAAAGTAGAAAAAATTCTCAATCCAGTAAAGCAGGATGCTATCTGTGAAGAGTGTGATGGTGATAAAAAAAACCAACCAATTCTTGGCATGACAATAATTGAAGGTGCAACCGATGCGGGAGATGGAAGCTGGCAAGATGGTGAGATTCTTGACCCGAATAGCGGTAAGACCTATACCTTAAAACTGACGCCACAAGAGCAAGGTCAAGTACTTGAAGTTCGCGGTTATATTGCTTTTTTCTACCGTAACCAGTATTGGCAGCGTGTAGAGTAAACAAGAGAAAAGCCAAGCAATGCTTGGCTTTATAGGCGTTATTTTTACAAGCTTTCGCTATATTCAGTCATGACTTGTTCAACCCACGAGGCAATGCGTTTATCGCTTAGTTCATATTGACTGTCTTCATCAAGTGCTAAGCCAACAAACTGTTTACCATCTTCAGTGAGTGCTTTTGAAGCCTCGAATTCATAACTGTCATCATTTGGCCACTTACCTAATAAAGTGATCGTTTGGTCGCAAATTTCATCGTGTAACATACCGAGCGCATCTTGAAACCACTGGCCGTAACCTTGTTGATCGCCCATACCAAACAGAGCCACGGTTTTACCATTTAGGTTAACATCTTTAATGTCGTCCCAGATTGATTCCCAATCTTCCTGTAATTCACCGAAGTCCCACGTTGAAATGCCGAAAATAACAAAATCGAATTGCTCAGCATTTTTTAATGGCTCATCTTTGATATTGTGAAGACTCACTATGTCTTGGCCGATAATATCGCGAATTTTTTCAGCTGCTATTTCTGTGTAGCAGGTTGTAGAACCATAAAATAAACCAATCTGCATCGTATTTATCACTGTGTATTTGCCTGATATGATAGGCGCAAGTTTACCGTAAGGTATAATCAATTGATACCTTGATAAGGATGAGAGTACGCGTGGCTGATAATAATTCACAAGCCCAAAAAGGTGTAATAACAGCAAAT
>VAOY01033593.1_pt1 | contig 25873 bp, 21 predicted proteins | sample 3393881 | NCBI WGS metagenome assembly VAOY01 (sample SAMN08290430, study PRJNA428436) | hydrothermal vent metagenome | isolation source: Deep-sea hydrothermal vent chimney | place: Indian Ocean: Southwest Indian Ridge
AACGATTATCAACGGATAGAAGTAGTTCAATTCACCCAGCCTATCTTAACTCCACTGTACGGGTCACCATACCACCCTTGGTGCTCTTATACGTTACAGAAATCTCTCCGCTGCCGGTCACGATCCACGACACGGAAACGGATCCCATTCCGTCGATTCCCCGCTCCACTGCAATTCTGGCAGGTCTCCTTTCTACTGTTTCGATCTCATCCTGCAGCACCCCGGAGACGAATCCGCCGACTTCAACAGTCAGGTCCTCTCCTTCGATTGAGAAGAAATCGGGCAGGCCGATACGGTGGCTTCTGGCGACGTCAGCACGCGTTGGAATGGCTTTCGGATTGCTGGCTGTCGCCGTGACCTTGAATGTGCTCCCTGTAATGTTCTCCACTTCGATCTCACCCATTTCAACCTGGGGCATCTGGTCTGCATGAAAGATCGCGAACATCGCGTTGCGATGGCACAGGTCCTGCAGCAGGTAGGGGGGAGTGACCCGTCCGTAGTATTTAGACCACCCACCCAGTTCAACCGTACCGTATTGCGGGTGATCGACTTCATGCCAGTCGACGAACCAAGCACCCATATTCACAGCGTCGTTCCAGAAAAGCATGCGCTGTTCATCGGGCACGGGGCTGTACTCTGTCCACGCTTCGTTGTAATACTGTCGGCTCGACCAGAGCTCGTTGGCAAAAGAGAAGATACCGAAGTAATCGACAACGTAATCCAGGAAACTGCCGTATGAAGGATAGAGATCGTCCCAGATGATGATGTATCGGTAGTAGGGGAGGATCAGCTCGCCCCTTTTGCCTATGTAGTCGTATGCCCGCAGGTCGCGACGGGAATACTCACCGTGTCGTTGTGTTGCGGGGCCCCTCAGGATCATGCCGCCGGAATTGTGCCACGATTGCATCCCGGCGATATTCGGGTGGCTCTGGAAAAATTCCGCTATCGCCCTCGATTCGGGATTGCTCAACGGGTACCAGTGGGCTCCTCTCTGGATCCAGTTGGGCTCCCAGTCCCCGGGCCAGTTTCGGTTCAGGTCGTAGCCGCCGGGACCGTCTTCATTGAATCGGCCATCCCCATCGTTGTCGATTCCTTCATAGCCCAGCATGATGTAGTCACCGGTTTCACCAGGTTCGACCCGTACCATAAGTCTCGGGTCGACCGGGCTGATCTTCATGTTGCCCTTGCCCGGTACGTACTTGCGCATCTGGACGATGTTGCCGTCACCGTCGAGGTCGTCGTATCCATCCTCGTCCATACGACCATCGTTGTCGCTGTCGAGCGGCCTGGTGCCACTGCGGCTGGAGGAACCTGTATTGGCATAATCGAACCAGAACTGCGAACCGTCGGGATTCTGAGTGATCACAATATAAAATGCCAGTGAATCGACCAGTTCCCTGACCTTTGGCAAACTGTCGTAATTTTCCATCAGGAACCAGATGAGATAGAGATTCACCTCGATCCCCTGGATCTCATTTCCATGGATGTTTCCGTCGACATAGAATGCGGTCTTGTCGGTATCGGGACCGGTGTCCGGATTGTTGATCACGACGCACCTGATGTCGCGGCCCTCCCACGATTTGCCCAGTATTTCCAGCCTCAGGAATTTCGGATATCCGGCGATAAGGGCATCGATCGCTTCACCGACCGCTTCGTAATCGTGATAGCGGTCGAATCGGATATCTACCCTGGGATCCCGATCGGGAACCTGAAAGGGTTGAGCCAGAGCGGTCACTGGTATTGAGAGCAGTAGGCCGGCTGTCATGAAAAGGGTGGAGATAGTGCGTACTGTCATCACCTGATTCCTCTCGAGATCATTACCTGTCATCTTCCCGTTCCGCAATTACGCCGGCATTCAAGCGCTGATGCATACCGGCGTTCTCGATACATCACCGTAATTGCGGAGCGGTGCACTTAACGCAGTGTGAGTGTGACCGACCTGAGGCCGCCGGCACGTTCAGCCAGCACCTCCAGAGTTACGGTTGAGCCCGCTGCAGCCTGCACCAGCCAGCTTACCTCTGACCTTCCTCCCGAGCCGTTCACGACTCGTATCTGCTGCTGAATATTTCCGGTTATCACCCTCATTCCGTCGGCCGGCAGCAGCCGCAGAATCACCGGGAGAGCTGCACCGTTGGTGGTGCCCATGGCCAGAGCCGATGGCAGGTAACTGTCGTTCTGAATGGTGGCATTGATCAGAAAGACCCCATTTCCCCGGGCTTCCACTCCCGTATCAACAAGTGTAACTACCGCAGTCTGCTTTGCCAGCCATACTGCAAATTCGGCGTGCTTTCCTGCCAGGTCAGAGATCTGGTCCGCCGGTGGATTGACCCTTACGTTGGGAATAAAGCCGCCGACTTCAATTTCACCGAGAGTCGGGTGGCTGGCAGGCGTCCAGTCGACGAATCCCTGAATGCCATTTTCATCAAACCAGGTAAGCCATCTGCTCTCATCACTGACCGAATTCTGTCTGCTCCGGGGAACCGGTCTGGATGATTGATTGCTCTGACCGTTACTGTGCCCGCTCTCAGGGTCAACTGTCCGGGGGAGCGTCCAGACAGGCGTGGTGAAGGATGGCAGGCCGAGCTGGTAGTAAGCGAACTGCGGCCATGAACCGGCTTCGCCACCGGCACCGCTGCCTCTGAGGCCGGTCATCTCACCGAATCTCTCCGATATGAAACTGAAATAGGGACCATCCTGTGGGAGTACTGCCGCAGGGGCAACCGGCTCGCGGAAGAACTCTGCTGCGTCTTCCATGGTCATATCGGGGGGCAGCTCCAGATCGGCCGGAATATTAACCGGCGCCTCTTTAAGTGCTCTCGACACCGGAGCAGTGAGCAGGTTGTCGTATGAGGAGAACGTCAGCGCCATTGCAAGGTTTCGATGCGTGAAGGTGAAATCAGCCAGGGCGCGGGTTTCGATCTCGCTGACCTGATTGATACCGGTGTGGTCGTCGAAGTGCCTGTACTGGTGCGGCCAGTTCATGTTCAGGTTGGTGCCGCCGAGTCCATCCTCATTGTATTCCCCATCATCATCGTCATCCCTTCCCTCCACATAAACCTTGTATACTCCGCGCTCTCCCCTGGTACGGTCGGCCCGCTTCATCAGTCGAGGTTCGTCCGGATCGACCATCCACTCTCCCTCAGGATCCCTTACTCTCATCATAGTAACGAAGCCGTCACCATTGAGGTCATCTCCCGGATCTTCGTCCTCAAATCCGTCTCTGTCTTCATCTTCACGATTTGGTTTAAAGGGGAATTCTGTCTGCGGCATCGTCCAGAATCGCTCGGCACCGTCCGGATTCAGACGGGGAATGATATAGAGGGTACGGGTATTCAGGAGATCTGTTACAGCATCTGTCGATCCGTAACCGGAGAGCAGGTAGTCAACCAGATAGAGTGCCGTCATGCTTCCTATTACATGATTTGCCTCGATATTGGCCACAATCAGAGTGGCGGGCCTTGTATCGGGATCTCCGCTGTTTGAATTGCCTATCCGCAATAACCAGATATCGCGGCCTTCAGCTGTTCGGCCGATACTTTGAAGGCGTGAAATGCTGGGATGGCTGCTGCACATGGAGCGCAGTGCTTCGGTCATATCCGCATAATTGAGATATGCGTCGTATTGTCCGGTCTGAGCCGCCGACGGAACAATCATCAGAAAGTGTACAACTGCTGCAGCCAGTACGGACTGAATGCGCAGGAACCTAGGCTTCATTCCCATGCTCTCCTTACATCTGTCATATTGGGACAAACGATCGAACTGTTCTGTCGGGATACGTTATCTATGCAACCCTATATTTTAGTCAATGAAACCGGATTTCGCACATACGAAGAGAAAAAGAGGATGAGCATAAACTATCTGCGGGCAGGTTCGTTTGAAGATTGTAGAGTGAGGAGAACGTGAGCTGCCTTATGGGCGGGTGCACAAAACGGTGACCGCCCGAAGGGAGGCAGTATCATGCATTTAGTCCGTAGATATTTCAATAGAGCGGCCGCTGTACTGATTCTGGTTGCGGCTGCAACCTCTGTGGCAGCTGCCCAGCAGGTTCATATTGTACCGCATCCCGATCATCCCGGCCAAAACTCCATTTACCTGGCCTCTTCATCGATTTCAGTTGAGATCCGGAATGGTGTGGCGCACACCAAACTGGTCCAGGTATTCGCCAATCCCAATCACTCAAGAGCTGAGGGTCTCTATCTCTTCCCCCTGCCTGAGGGTGCGGCGGTAACCGATTTCCGATTGACCATGGACGGTGTCCCGGTCAGAGGAGAGGTACTGGATAAGGACCGGGCACGGGGGATCTACCTCGATATCGTTCGGCGAATCCGTGATCCCGCCCTGCTTGAATGGGTTGGGCGCAGGGTTTTCCAGGCCCGCATTTTCCCCTTCCCGCCGGATGGTGAAAGAACACTTTCCCTTTCATATGCGCAGGTTCTTCCGACCGAGGGAGAGTACAGGGTATTCAGGTACCTGACCGGTCAGGGGAGCAGGGCAGGGCATTCTGTTATCACGCCGGTTATGGAACCTGCTGTCGACATCATCCGACGCAGCCATGCCGCTCCCCAGGTTTCGAGGGCTGCCAGGTTCGTGATCGAAGGTTCGATCACCGAGGATCACCCTATCAGGGCTGTCTATTCACCGACGCACCAGCTGGGCCTCGATCAGGAAGAGAACACATATGCTGAATTCTCGGCCGAAGGTTCTCTTTACCGCAGAGAGGGATTCGTTCTCTACTACTCCACCGGAAGAGAAAGTGGCACAGGCATGAGCCTGTTGACACACAGGCCCGCAGGTGAGGATGGCTTCTTTCTTCTCACGATTACTCCCGGGTGGAGAACTGAGAGGAACCCTCTTCCAAAGAACGTGATCTTCGTTCTCGATACTTCCGGATCGATGCGGGAAGACCTCAAATTCGAACAGGCGATCGAAGCACTCGATTTCGGTCTTGGAACACTCTCTTCGAGTGACAGGTTCGGATTGGTAACCTACAACAGTACAGTCCGCACCTGGCAGGACAAGCTGTCGAGGGCTGATCGCCGGACGGTCCTGGAAGTTCGAGATTACCTGAAGACTCTGTCGGCCGGTGGCGGAACAAATATCGAGGAAGCCCTTTCACAGGCCTCCGCGCTGGCAGAAATTGCAATTAACGAGGATGGCGCGGATGGACCACGAACGCGATCGTCGACACTGACCTATGTTGTTTTTCTGACCGACGGTCTGCCGACTGTCGGTGAAGACGATCCCGAAAAACTGATCGGGCAGGCTGCCGAAAAACTTCCGGGAGAGGTTCGGCTCTTCACATGGGGAGTGGGGTACGATGTAAACGCGTTCCTGCTCGACCGGCTGGCCGAGGATCATGGCGGTCGTTCCGCCTATGTGGAACCGAATGAGGATCTGGAGATCAAAGTAAGTGGATTCTTCAAATCGGTCAGCACACCGGTTATGGCAAGCCTGGAGTTCTCTATCGATGGAGTTGACAGCTACGACCACTTTCCTGCTCGTCTTCCCGATCTTTTCGAGGGTGGGGAGATAACTGTTATGGGACGCTATCGTGGCAGCGGGAATGCCCGTCTGCTGCTGACCGGTATGATCGGTGATGATGACAGCGAGGTTGCCCGAACAGCGCGGATGCCCCATCGTGATTCTGAATCATCCTTCCTCGCTCCGATGTGGGCACAGCGTAAGGTCGGTTACCTGCTGGAGCAGATCCGCCTTCACGGAGAATCTGACGAAATAAAGGCAGAAATCATCGCTCTTGGTGAGCACTTCGGCCTCGTCACTCCCTATACCTCTTACCTGGTGATCGAGGACAGGATGAGGATGGAGGAAGAGTCGGGCGCGATGGATATGGCGGCACCCATGGCCCAGGCGCGTTTCAGAATGGCCAGAGAGGCGATCAGTGCCAAAGTGGATGCTGCTTCCTCCGTCTATGCAGGTAGTGCCGGAAGCACCGAGCAGACCGGCCAGAGACTGGTTCAGCTCAGCATTGCGGAAAGGGCATTCCAGTCGGCGACTTCATTCACTCAGGCAAGCTTTCTGAACGTCCAGCGGGTCGAGGAGAAAACATTCCATCTGGTCGAGGAGACGGGTGTCTGGAGAGATGAATCACTGATGGCGGAAAGTGACATGATAGAGGTAGTCGTAGGAAGTGACTCTTTCATAGAGCTGCTCGAGCGGTACGAACTGCTCGGTCGATATGCATCGATCGGGGAACAGGTGGAATTGATGCTGGAGGGCCAGGGGTACCGTTTCATTCTACCGGAAGAAAAAATGGAGAAGATGTGAACCTTTAATGATGCCTTTCCGTTATTAATTCCGGGTGGAGATTCGAAACGCCTCCGCCCTTGACCGGCCGACCTGACCGGTCACCTGGAGAAGCCCGGCACTCTGGAGGGATCGCTGGGCTTCTTCTTGTTTCAGTAGTTGAGCAGGCTCGCCCCCCAGGTGAAACCGGAACCGAATGCGGCCAGGCACATCAGGTCACCCCTCTCCACAAGTCCGCTCTTCACGGCCTCACTCAGTGCTATCGGGATACTGGCAGCAGTCGTGTTACCGTAATTTGCAATATTACTGAAAACCCTCTCGTTCGGGAGCCCGAGACGCTTGCGAACTCCCTCGGTTATGCGTTCGTTGGCCTGATGCGGGATCACCATTTTGACCGAATCGGGTGAGAGCCCCTGCATTTCGAGCGCTTCCATTATTACTTCGGGGAACTTCACAATGGCATTCCGGAATACTTCCCTGCCATTCATGTGGGGAAAGATCTTCCCCTCATCGATCATCTCTTTGGTCAACCAGGGTCTCTGTCGTGCTGACGGAGCGTACATGCACAGTGCTTCGGCGAACCTGCCATTTGAGTGCAGATGGTGCCAGATCAGATGGCTGCCATCGGAGCCGTCGGTGACTTCCAGACATACAGCACCAGCACCATCACCGAAGAGAACCGCCGTATCCCGGTGCTCGGTGTCGAGTATTATTCCCGCAGAGTGCACCTCTGCTCCAACGAGCAGAATGCGGTCGTACATTCCCATTCTGATGTAGGCATCGGCAACGGAGACACCGTAAACGAATCCTGTACACTGGTTTCTGATATCGAGGGCGCCGATTTCATCCAGATCCAGCTGATTCTGCAGAAGGACGCCGTTGCCGGGGAAGTACATGTCGGGCGAGAGGGTTGCAAAGATGATGAACTGAATGTCACAGGGATCCCAACCGGCCTCATCGAGGGCGGCACGAGCCGCCATAGTGCCCAGATCGGTCGATCCGGTTCCCGGTTCGACAAACCGTCTCTCCTGTATCCCGGACCTCTCCTGGATCCATTCATCAGAAGTATCCATCAATTTTTCGAGGTCCTGATTGGTGACAATATTCTCGGGGAGGTAGTGACCGGTACCAGCTATTCGCGTCAGGCGCATCTCACATCATCCTTTTTTCCGGCAGATTCTTTTGAGTGACTGCCGAATCGTAAACGACACAACCGTTTTCATTGTCGGCTAAATCCGCCGGTCAGGTCAATCTGAAGAGTTCTTTCTGATTACCAGGCCAGGGCTAATGCCTCTCTGCGCGGATCGGCGCCGGCCATGAACATCAGGGTACCGGGATCGGGTCGAAGGATCACTATCCCCTGTGCTCCCCCGAATTCGGAACGCTGGCCGGTCCGGTACAATCTCAGCCTGTGTCCGCGGGACTCGAGTGCTGTAATGACTTCCAGTCCGACAGAATCTTCCATGCTTACGTCGAGTCCGTCGTAGGAACGGAACCGCGGAGCTTCCACCGAAGACTGAATATCCATCCCGAAGAGGTACCAGTTGTTGATTACCTGAACCAGAGTCTGCACCTGTCCGTCGCCGCCCGGTGTCGCCAGTGCCAGAACGGGTACGCCATCGGCCAGCACGAGTGAGGGGCAGAGAGTATGGTACGGCCTCTTCCCCGGGGTCAATTCGTTGGGGTGTCCTCTCTCCAGAGTGAATAGACTGCCCCGGTTCTGCAGGATGATCCCTGTATCACCCGCTACAACTCCTGAACCGAATGAGTTGAAGAGGCTCTGTATGAGCACCACGACATTTCCCTGAATGTCGGCGGCCGTGCAGACAACGGTATCATCGTCGAGCCTTCTGGGCTGACCGGTATCGAATTCTCTCGACGCTGATGCTCTGTTGATCAGGCGTGCGCGTTTACTGGCATATGCCTTACTGAGCAGCGAATCAACAGGCGCACTGTAAAATGCGGGATCTGCCACATGTTCATCCCGGTCGGCAAAGATCAGTTTCTTGCCCTCGATCAACATGTGAAGGTAATCGGCGCTGTACCGGGCTATCCGGTCGATGTCGAACTGCTCGATGATGTTCAGCAGCATCAGCAGAGCTATACCCTGGGTGTTAGGCGGAAGAGCGTAAACTTCCAGGCCCCTGTACTGAGTCGAAAGTGGTTCCACCCATTCGCTGGAGTGGGATGCGAGATCATCGGCTGTTATGGCCCCACCTTCGGAACTGAAGAATGCTGCAAGATCCCCGGCCAGATCTCCCCTGTAGATGGCTTCCCCCTCGGTGGCGGCGATCTGACGCAGGCTCTCTCCCAGCCGGGTCTGCACGAGCAGGTCTCCAGCTTCGGGAATCTGATCCCGGGGCATGAAGACCTGGCTCAAGGCAGTGGAACGGCTGATTGTTCTGCGTGCACTGTTCAGATCGGCACGCAGTTTCGGGGAGACAGGAAATCCTCCAAAAGCAAGCTGGATGGCCGGTTCTAGAAGTGAGGAGAGTGGACGCGATCCGAAGCGGGACAGAGCTGCCGTCCATGCACTGACCGTGCCGGGCACCGTCACGGCATCCAGACCGGAGGATGGGATCCTCTGGAGCCCTCTGCGCCGCAGGGCGTCCGCACTGGCTCTGCTGCCGGCACGCCCTGATCCGTTCAGACCGAATACCTTTCCCTCGCGAGCCCTGTAGATGAGCATGAAGGTGTCGCCGCCTATCCCATTCATGTGCGGTCTGACAACAGCAAGAACCCCCGCCATAGCCACCGCGGCATCGACGGCATTGCCACCGGCACGCAATACGTCGAGTCCCGTCTGTGCTGCAAGCGGGTGTCCGGCGGTTACCGCTCCATGATTCCCCATGGCCGGCGGACGCCAGGGCATCTGGGGCAGGGGTGCCGAAGCGGCAGCCAGAGTTACAGTCGCTGTTATCAGAATTGTAAACATAAATAAGGTGACTGCTCGTTTCATAACCTCGCCGGATCCTCTCACCTTGGTTAAACCTGATTTCCCTTGTTAATAATGTATTACCCTTAAGTGTCCTGAGTCAAAAATCTGATGTAATTCGTTCTCCGCCGTACCCGTACCGGCGGCGTTGCGCCTCCTCGCGCAATAGCCACAACTATTCGTCGTCGCAGCGTCTTGTCGGAGCGGCGCAGCGGAGCCCTCTGTTATGCAACGGACTTCTGACTCAGAACACCAGCGTACGAAGACAGAACGAGCATAAGTTCAATCAGGGGATGAGTGCTGCGTCGCCGGTCAGTTCGCTCCTCTTCATCTTCAGAAGCGCCTCATTGACCTCTTCAAGCGGGAATGTGACAGTACTGGTAGTCACGGGGATCTCGGCGGCGTATCTGAGAAGTTCTTCGCCATCCTCGCGTGTCGCATTGGCCACGCTTCTGACAACGTGTTCGTCCCACAGGCAGGCTGAATAATCCATTTCGGGGATCGGAGACATATAGATTCCGCCGAGCACAAGGATGCCGCCCCGGTCGAGTGCTTTCAGCGCTTCCGGAACCAGTTTCCCGGCGGGGGCGAACATGATGGAAGCATCGAGGGGATGGGGCGGTACATCAGGTACCTCGCCGACCCACACTGCTCCAAGCTCTTCGGCGTGACGCTTGTGGCGGTCGGTCCTGGTGAATACATAGACCTCACATCCCAGATATCGTGCCACCTGGATATTGACGTGAGCAGAATTGCCGAAACCGTACATGCCTATACGCCTGCCAGGCCCTGGCAGCGTCATCTTCAGAGCACGATATCCCACGATGCCGCCGCAGAGCAGGGGAGTTGCATCAACGAAATCGATGCCATCGGGCAGGAGGTAAGCCCACTCTTCTCCGACAACTGCGAATTCTGCATAGCCCCCATCCACATCCCATCCGGTGAAACTTCCGTTCAGACAGAGGTTCTCACTCTCTTTTTCACAGAACCTGCAGTGGCCGCACGCCTCGTGCAGCCACGCGATTCCGACACGATCACCTGTAGAGAACCTGGTTGCGCCATCGCCGGTTGCATCGACCGTTCCCGCTATCTGGTGGCCCGGGATAACCGGTTGTTTGTGCATCTGCAGGTCACCTTCTGCCGTATGCAGGTCTGTTCGGCAGAGACCGCAGGCCGCGACCTTGATCCTGACCTGCCCGGGACCGGGTTGTGGCTGTTCAACTTCTTCGAGCCGCAGGGGGGAACTCTCGATCTCATCCTGCTGGTGAAGGACCATTGCCCGCATCATAAGATCCTCCTGCACTTAGATTCTCCACGAGTGCAGGGTCTTCAGGTAGTTCGCCCTTTCAAATGCAGCCGGGTCGGCAACCGAGCGCTGGCTCATGCTTCCCTTCATCTGGGTGACAGATTCGTATTCCTTTTCCTCCATCCACTGCTCCATTCCTTCGAGCATGCTGCTCAGATGCGGTATGCCCTTTTGCAGCAGCACCGAGGCGGGCATCACCACATCGGCCCCGGCCATAAGCATTTTCAACACTTCGAAGTGGGAGTGGATACCTTTGGTTGCACCCATGCTGGCCTTGATCCTGCCATAGAGAATTCCTATCCACCTCAGGGGGAGTCGGGATTCAAAGGGAGTGCTCAGGGCCAGATCGGGCCGAACCTCCAACTCGTCCAGATCTATGGTGGGCTGGTAGAAGCGGTTGAAAAGGACGATGGCGTCGGCTCCGGTATCGTCGAGGCGACAGGCCATGTTCGCAACGCTCGTGAAGTATGGACTCAATTTCATGGCCACCGGAATCTTCACTGTCATCTTGGTCTCAGCCAGCAGGCTCAGGTACATTTCCTCGACCGCTATAGACGATGTCTCAAGATCCGTGGCAACAAAGTAGACGTTCAGCTCGATTGCATCGGCCCCTGCGCTCTCCATCAGTGTCGCGTAATCGAGCCATCCCCCTGTGGTTACTCCGTTGAGGCTGGCGATTACCGGGATATCGAGAGACTCCTTCAGTTCTCTGATGAACTCCAGATATGACTCAGGTCCGAGGTAGCCGTACTCCATGTCGGGAAGGTATGTCGTGGCCTCGGCAAAGGACTCGGTTCCGTGCATCATGTGGTGGGAGAGCTCCTTGCTCTCGGCGATAACCTGCTCTTCGAACAACGATTGAAGAACTATCGCAGAGGCACCGGCGTCCTCAAGCTGCCTGCACTTTTCAGCTTTGCTGGTCAGAGGTGAAGCTGCAGGCACGAGAGGATTCTTCAGATCGAGCCCCATATAGGTAGTCCTGAGATCCATAAACTATCTCCTTGTAGACGAGCTCTAGGAGCCTGCCGGAGAAACACTCCGGCTGCGTCTTACTCTGGCATCCGGCAGGCTCCTATCAGCCGGCTGAATCGCCTTCCTTAACCTCTACACCATTGCCGGCAAGCCGCTGGTAGGTTTGCCATCGACGCTTCACATCCTCCTTGGCAGCAGCCAGAAGCATTTCGGCACGTTCAGGCTTGCTCTTCGTGAGCATCTTGTACCGGGTCTCTTTGTAGATATACTCCTCGATTGGTATCGATGGTGGCTTTGAGTCTATGGTAAAGGGATTCTTCCCCCCTTCTATCAGCAGCGGGTTATAGCGGTAGAGGGGCCAGTAGCCAGAGGCAACAGCAGTTTTCTGGTGGGACATGCCGGTCGTCATATCCACTCCGTGCGCGATGCAGTGGGAGTAGGCGATGATGAGGGATGGACCCCTGTAGGCATCGGCCTCTATGAATGCCTTCAGAGTCTGGGAGTCATTGGCTCCCATCGCAACCTGGGCCACATAGATATTGCCGTAAGTCATGGCAATCAGTCCAAGATCCTTCTTTGGAAGCCCCTTGCCGGCGGCGGCGAACTTGGCTACAGCTCCGCGTGGTGTGGCCTTTGACATCTGGCCACCGGTGTTGGAGTAGACCTCTGTATCAAGAACCAGCACGTTGAGGTTCCTGCCCGATGCAAGGACATGATCTAAACCCCCAAATCCGATGTCGTATGCCCAGCCGTCGCCCCCGACAGCCCAGATACTCCTCTTCACCATGCAGTCTGCCACTGTGAAAAGCTGTCTTGCCGCGAGTGAATCGACGCCGGCAAGCTTCTGCTTCAGTTCGGCGACCAGCACCCGCTGCTCAGCTATCTCTTTTTCATCTGTCTGCTGGTTGTTGACCAGCCGTGAAACCAGCTCGTCGCCGAGCTGCTCTTTCAGTCCGGCTGCGAGCTCACAGGCATATTCGAACTGCTTGTCGGTGGCCAGTCTCATGCCGAATCCGAATTCGGCGTTGTCTTCGAAGAGGCTGTTCGACCAGGCGGGTCCGCGGCCGTCGGCGTTGGTAGTCCAAGGAGGGGTTGGCAGATTGCCGCAGTAGATGCTGGAGCAACCTGTGGCGTTGGCTATCATGGCCCTGTCACCAAAGAGCTGGCTCAACAGCTTCACGTAGGGAGTTTCACCGCACCCGGAGCACGCTCCCGAAAACTCGAAAAGCGGCTCCAGAAGCTGGCTCTCCTTGACCTGTCCGATCTTCAGTTCCCTTCTGTCGTAGGCGGGAAGTCGAAGGAAGAAATTCCAGTTCTCCCTCTCCGCTTCCCTCAAGGGAGCCTGCTCAGCCATGTTGATCGCCTTCAGACTGGTTTCCGATTTGTTCTTGGCAGGGCATATATCCACGCAGACGCCGCAGCCGGTACAGTCCTCCACTGCCACCTGCAGTGAATAGAGCCACTCTTCAGGAAAGTCCTTACCCTTCACCGGGGTCGACTTGAAGGTACCAGGTGCATCTGCGAGAAGACCTGGATCGTATACTTTAACCCGAATGGTGGCGTGAGGGCATACCATGATGCACTTATTGCACTGGATGCATACGTCAGGATCCCATACTGGGACTTCGTGCGCGATATTCCTCTTCTCCCACCGAGTTGTGGAAAGAGGGTAGGTTCCGTCTGCCGGCAGAGCGCTGACCGGGATCAGGTCACCGTTGCCCTCGATTATGGTCGCCGTGACATTTCTGATGAATTCAGGTGCGCTCTCCGGGACGGTCGGTGCCCTTTCGAGAGACGACTCGACCTTGTCACCCACTTTGATCTGATGAAGGTTGTCGAGTGTGCGATCGACAGCTTTATAGTTCTGCTCCACTACGGCTTCTCCCTTGAGGCCGTATGTCTTCTTGATCGCCTCCTTGATCTTCGCGATCGCGTCATCGCGGGGAAGGATACCGGAAATGGCGAAGAAGCAGGTCTGCATGATGGTGTTGATTCGTGCTCCCAGGTCCACCTCTCGGGCTACCCTGTAGGCATCGATCGCCCACAGCTCGATGCCCTTCTCGATGATCTGCTCCTGAGTTGTACGGTACAGTGAATCCCAAACCTCCTCAGGTGGTATGGTGGTGTTCAGCAGAAGGATCGCTCCTGGAGCCGCCTTCTCCAGCGGCTCGAATCTCTCGAGGAATTGTTCCTGATGGATGGCTATGAAATTCGCTCTGTCGATAAGGTATGTGGAATGGATCGGAGATTTGCCGAACCGGAGGTGGCTGACCGTGGTGGCCCCCGCTTTGCGCGAGTCGTAGACGAAATAACCCTGGGCGTAGTTGTCTGTCTCCTCACCGATGATTTTGATCGAATTCTTGTTCGCACCGACCGTGCCGTCGGCTCCCAGCCCGTAGAAGAGGCTCCTGGACACGTCATCAGATTCTGTCGTGAACTGCGGATCCCATTCAATACTGCTGTTGGTCACGTCATCAACTATGCCAACCGTAAAGTGACTTCGAGGCTTATCCGAGGCCATCTCGTCGAATACCCCTTTGACCATTGCAGGAGTGAATTCCTTGGAGGAGAGACCGTACCGGCCTCCTATGATTCGTGGCGTTGTTTCGAATGGCGCCGAACCGTCGGCCATCGCCTCCATGACTGCGGCGGCTATATCCTTGAAGAGCGGTTCGCCGATGCTGCCCGGCTCCTTTGTGCGGTCGAGGGCTGCGATCACTTTGACCGTTGGAGGAAGGACCGATATGAAATAATCAACAGAGAAGGGACGGAAGAGCCTAACTTTCAGGACACCGACCTTTTCATCAGAATTCTCATTAAGGTATCGTACAGTTTCATCTACGGTCTCCGCCCCGCTGGCCATGAGAACTATCACCCGCTCTGCGTCGGCAGGTCCAACGTAGTCGAACAGGTGGTACGATCGGCCGGTGATTTCAGCAAAGCGGTCCATCGCGTTCTGCACTATGCCCGGGCACTTTTCGTAGTATGGGTTGACCGTTTCCCTGGCCTGAAAGAAGACGTCGGGATTCTGAGCCGTTCCTCTGATTACCGGTGATTCGGGATTGAGCCGTCTCCCCTTGTGTGCTTCGACCAGTTCTTCATCGATCATAGCCCTTATGTCTTCATCGTTGAGGGCCTCGATCTTCATGATCTCGTGGCTGCTGCGGAATCCATCGAAGAAATGCACGAATGGCACCCTGGCTTCCAGTGTTGCCGCCGAAGCGATGAGCGCCAGATCGTGTATCTCCTGGATGCTCGCCGAAGCAATCAGGCCCCAGCCTGTACTGCGTGTGGTCATTACGTCTGAATGATCGCCGAAGATGGAAAGAGCCTGCGCTGCCACCGAACGTGCCGAAACGTGGAATACCGTGGGGGTCAGCTCCCCCGCAATCTTGAACATGTTGGGCAGCATCAACAGGAGTCCCTGAGAAGCCGTAAATGTCGTGCAGAGAGCACCTCCCTGAAGCGCTCCATGTATGGCACCCGAAGCTCCGCCTTCACTCTGCAGTTCCGATACCATGGGAACGGAACCCCAGATGTTCGGCGTCTCGTTTGCGGCCCATGCGTCGGCCAGCTCGCCCATGGTAGAGGATGGGGTAATCGGGTATATGGCAATCACTTCGCTGACCTTGTATGCCACCCTTGCTGCAGCTTCGTTACCGTCAATCGTGACTATTTGCCGTGGGGAAGACATGTGGTTTCTCCGTGCAGGTTTGTATGAGTTCGTTCTCTGATGCCGCTCTACGGGCGTGTTGCGTAATGGCAGAGACTGAACTTATGAAAGAATATACCTGCGGAAGAACGGAACTGCGAACCAGATGAGGCTAAAAATTGTAATGAATCCTCCCCAGATATAGAGGGTGGGGCGGAAATGGAAGGTCACTTCGCTGGTTCCGGCCGGTATCTCAACTGCCTGAAGCACGACATTTGCTGAATAGATTCTCTCCCGGCGGCCATCAATGCTCACATTCCATCCCGGATAGGGATACTCTGATCTTACCAGAAGAGCACGCCGGGGAGTCGTGATTTCCAGCGTGAGACGGTCGTCGCTTCGATCGAGGATCCTTATAGAAGACCCGGGAGGTGGTTCTATTATCCCTTCACCGGCCGGTTCCGGCAGGGCAGGGGAGCTGCGAATGCCCGATGTGGGTCCGGGGCTGATCACAACCTGACGGTTGGGCATGAGTCCTGAAGATCTGAGCAGTTCGAAAGCCTCCTCATCGTCACTCGCGGTCAGCCAGTCATAGACAAGTTGAAGCGGTTCAAGAGAGACAAGGTTCTCTATGACGTAAAGTGGAGGCCCGGTATCGGTATCGGGCGTCCCTTCCGGAGCAGCAGGATAAAGTGTGCGCGCTGCCGGGTGTGCACTGATCCTGGCTGCGACATCGGAATCGGTAATCAGCAGGTAGCGGATTCCCAGCGCACCGCCAAGGAGAATCCGCGTATCTTCGGAAGCCAGACGCCAGCTTGCCTCAGCCCTGGCCTGAGGCTTGACACGCAGCGCGGAGGATCCATCGAAAGTTGATACGCCCTGAAGGGTGGTCAGATTGGGAACCATCCATTCCCTGTAAAGGTCGATCTGCCTGTCTGGATCGGTGAAAACACCGAGTGGAGCACTCTCGTAATCGGAGAGAGACCATCTGGCCGCCCGGCCTCCATCAGCACCTTCATGACCGATCGCAGTGGCCGCCCCACTGCGGGAAAGGAGTTGTGACAGCACGGTCGTGCGAAGGAAGCCTCTCCCCCCCGCGGTCAGTTCTGCGGCCACAAGCAGCAGGACCATGTAAACGGGTGCCCGGCCTGACTTACGCCACCTGAAGGCCGGCAGGAAGAGGGACCCTGCTGCAAGAGAGATACCCGATGTAGCCGCCAGCCAGATTACCTGCGAGTTAAGGTAGGAGGGGAGAGCATCCGAACCGAATGAGGCGACTTCGAGACCATTCATCTGCAGCAGGATCTTTGCAGATGTTTCACCCCCGATCCACATAGCTAAGGCTGCTGTGAGCCCTGCCAGTCCGATAATCCGGAGCAGACCGGTTCCTCTCCGTTCGATCACGGCCTGCAGACCCCATGCGGCCATATAAGCCATCGAAAGGACGAAAATCAGAAGGTATTTCTCCGGGTAGCGGAAGAGAGTGCCGCCCGGGATCAGACCTGCAAGGCTGCCAATAACCGGAAGACCGGATCCAAGCCCGAAAAGCAGAGAGAGAAGTGCGATACCGAGCATCACAATCCGATCACCCCGCGGTGCAAGCCTCCATCCGTTGACAGCCAGGGCCACGACCGCTGCACCCAGATAGAGGGCGGGCAGGAAGTGAGCTCTCACAATACCGGTCACGGTGACCCACGAAGTCAACGTCTTCGGATTCCAGCTCACCAGGGGAAGGAGCAATCCGGTCAGGCGCCCCGGAGTAGCTGTGAAGCGGGCTGCTTCCATGGGATCTATCCCCTGTGTCCTGGTCGAGTGCCATATCAGCTCCAGCGCAGGCAGCAGCTGTACCGCCGCTATCGCTGCCGCCGCGATGCCGACCGCGACAGAGAGAGCCAGAACGGTCCTTGCGCCTTTCCCTGAAACCGCCAGCAGCCAGAATGGAAAGATCAAAAGACTCCAGATCAGGACCTCCAGGCCACCTGTCAGCAGCATCGCAGCCAGAGCGGCAGCCGCCAGCCTGCGGGCACGGAATCCTTCCTTTTTCAATCCTTCCGGTATCCAGTGCAGCAGCCAGGGCAGCCAGGCCAGCGCCATCAGGAGAGTTACCGATGAGGTGGCACTCATTACCGGGCCGGCGCCGATACAGATGATTCCACCCAGAAGTGCTGGAGCCTCCTGTACGCCGCGCCCCCTCAAGAGGGTCCACATACCGAAACCGAACCAGAAGAGATGTGCCCAGGTCAGGAGGGTCAGTCCGGGACCGATGGGAATCAGCAGCAGTACCCAGTGAGGGGGATAGAATAGACCGAACTGGGGATTGGCACCGGCCGGAAAGCCCCCTAGAATCCCGTGCCACCAGAGGGGCAGGAGGTCCCCGCTTCTCCAGGCCTCCACCAGATGCATCCTCAGCGGTAAATAGTATGAAACCCAGTCACCGTACTGGAATATGCGATCCGGAAGGAATCCACCGATGATGAGCAGGAGGGAGAAAAGGCCCAGCACGACAACAGCCATCCGCGTTTCGTTCGATCGTGATGTCATATCGGGCTGTACTTCAGCAGAATATCGGGAATGTAAAATTCGCCCCATCTGTCCACACGGAACAGGCCGTGCTCGTCATGCCTTGAAGAGACTTCCATAGAAAGCATGAAAGCGGCAGGGAGGGCCGCCGGTCAATCAGGTTGTCAAGATCAGGTCTCCAGGCCGGTCCGGAGCACATCTACGGCCACACCTCCTCATAGTTTCAGCAGGTCCTCACTGGTTCGTCCAACGGCCTGCGCGCCAGCTGCAGAGGCAGATAATTGATTGCCCTAATGATATAGGATATTCGCCGCCGATGCCTGCTGCATGCGTCTGTTAGTGGGCCCTCTCTTTGAGGTGCCGGTCATGAAACTGGCGAGGTGTCAACACCTCGATGCCTTGCCAATCCGAGACACTGCGAAGATGGTTGTCTCCGGAGACGATGATACTGGTACGGGATGCCAAGGCACAGGCTAAGAACTTGTCATCGTCAGGATCTTTGCTTACCGCGGCATCGAGAGGTAGAGCGTCGACGATGGTCGCATTCATTGCAAGCAGTGTCAGCACAGATTCAAGTGCGACCTCAATATCCGGATAACGCTTCGTAAGTTCCTGCCCAACCCGACGGTATTCATCGAGGATGTCTGGTGAGAGAACTAATGTCAGCTTACCCGAGGCCCAAGCCGATAGTATTCGTCCAGGAATGCCGCCAAAGAAAATGCCCGAGATCAGAACATTTGTATCAAGAACGATTCTCACCGGGACTGGCGTGCTCTGGATACAGCCTTATCAACATCAATCGATTTCAGCCCCACCTTTTTACCAGCTTTGCGCGCACGATTGACGAGAGTGTTGAACTCGCTCAGTGCCGGTGGTTCCAGCACCTTGAAGATGACAACATCCCGGTCTGCGATGACGACAAACTGAACACCAGGCTTAAGACCAAGCTTTGAACGTATTTCCTCGGGGATAACGACCTGTCCCTTCGAGGACAAGGTTGTTGTTGCGGCTACGGTCATGATTACCTCCTGCGCATCTTACTAGTAAGATAGTGCGAAGGGACCTGGATGTCAAGGAGGAGGTAGTGAGGTGCCGCTAACGGCCTGCGCGCCAGCTGCAGACGCAGATAATTGATTGTCTTATTGATATAGGATATAAGACGCCGATGCCTGCTGCACGCGCTGTTAGACGTGCCTAACTTACTTTGGTCTTCCGGGCAATGAGTTTACGGATTTCTGGTACCAGCTCTACAGGAACCTCCATAGTCGTATCCGCGGTAGCCTCGTAAGCTGCTTCATCCTCTGCCACCGCTTCTTCATCGGTCTGGCTTTCGTAGTGCTGGAGAACGCGATTAACCCGTTCCTCATCCCAGCCCGGTGGATATTCGCTCATGTTTTTTTCCTTCGGCGTCGCTGTAAAGCCCGCCTGGCTTTGGGTCCGAGTTCATAGGCAGTAATAACAAAAAGTGAATCCCGCTCTGAATCCGGGACATAGATCACGCGTAGATATCGGCCACTCCGTGTCTGGCCGACTGCAACCCTTGCACTTTCGCGTCCCACCCGATCTTCCATTGGACGCTGCAATACCTCTTCCACCTCTTGCTCAACAATTCCATGACGGTACATATGCGGCAGATTCGTCTCAGGATCTTTATAGAAAAGGAGCGGCTCTCATGAAACGTACTACCAAGTATGTAGCCCTGGATGTGCATCAGGCAACCACGGTCGCCTCGGTACGGGAAGCGAACGGCAGTGTGCTGGCGCGCGTCACACTTGAATCAAACTTCGAATTATACAGCCTTGGCATGAAGCTTCAACCCAAGTGCGCGCACGACTTTCAGAATTGTAGCAAATTCGGGATTGCCTTCAGGCGAGAGTGCTTTATACAGGCTCTCCCGACCAAGACCGGCTTCACGGGCGATCTCTGTCATACCTTTGGCACGTGCGATATCACCCAGCGCAGCCGCAATGAGAGAGGCATCGCCTGACTCGAGAGCGGCCTCAAGGTAAGCGACCATGTCCTTCTCAGTCTCCAGATACTCAGCTGCATCCCAAGGACGAGTAGTGGTCTTTGTCATCATAGTCTCCTAAAGCCCACGGGCAAGTTCCTGCGCCTTCTTGATGTCTCGCTTCTGAGACTTCTTATCACCACCAGCGAGCAAGATCATCAGAGCCTTTCCTCGCTGCTTGTAGTAGACGCGGTAACCTGGACCGTAGTCGATCTTCATTTCAGATACGCCTTCACCAACAGGCTCCACATCACCCGGATTTCCGAGTGACAAGCGACGGATTCGGGCAAGGATACGAACTCGCACCTGGCGATCTCGTAGCTTCTCGAACCAGTTGGAGTATTCCTCAGTTTGGCGAATCTCAATCACACTGATAATGTATCCTATGGGATACGAGTTGGCAAGAAGATTTTTATGGTTGTTACAATCCTGTAGCTACAAATGAACCCGTGGGTCTAACGCATGCGCGTCAGCTGCAGAGGCAGCTTCATGATTGCCCGAGCGGGACCGGATAGTGGACGCCGATGCCTGCTGCATGCGCCTGTTAGAAAAAGATGCCTGGGGAAACTTGATCAGGCCTGCGCTTTCGCCAGTTTGTACTGCTTGATTCTTCTAAGCTCGTTTGCCTCTTCGAGCTCTGCATGGTAAAGGTCCCAGCGAAGCTGAAGATTCATCCAGAATCCCGGTGACATTCCGAAATACTGCCCGAGACGAAGTGCCGTGCTCGGAGTCACACCACGACGTCCATTAACCAATTCATTTACCCGCTGATATGGAACGTGTATTGCATCTGCGAGGTCGCGCTGCGTGATCCCAAGAGGCTCCAGGAATTCTTCCAGTAGCATTTCACCTGGGTGAGTCGGCGGTCGATGTGTTGGAACTCGTACCATTTTCTTACCTCAGTCGTGATAGTCCACAACTTCTAGTTCAACAGGGCCCTGTTCAGTCCAACGAAAGCAGATTCGATACTGATCGTTGATCCGAACGCTGAATTGTCCTTTCCGGTCTCCCTTCAATGCTTCCAAACGATTTCCTGGCGGCACCTTGAGGTCTTCGAGTTGTTCAGCAGAATCAAGTTGATCCAGTCGTTTGCCCGCTATCTTCCACAGCTTGTGCGGGAGTGCTCGTCGGGCTGCTTTGGTGCTCCTTCCGTAGAACAGATCTTCTGTTGCATTACCTGAAAAGGAGACAATCATGGAAACATGATAGCACGGATATCATGCTATTTCAAGGATAATCGTAGAATACTGCAGGCATTTCTTTCTAACGTACTGCGCGCCAGCTGCAGAGGCAGATAATTGATTGCCCTAATGATATAGGATATTCGCCGCCGATGCCTGCTGCATGCGCCTGTTAGCCCTCTTGATTATTTGACCCTGGCAATGAACTGGACTCCAGAAAGATCTTTGAAGTCAGCATCCTGAGTCCACAGTGTCGCCTCGAAAGTCCGAGCGGTAGCCAGCATGATACTGTCTGCCATCGGAAGTCGTGAATCGGCGCTGATCCTCGCAGCAGACAGTGCAATGGGTGCAGTCAATTCCACTACTCTGCCCTGATGCATCACGGCTACAGCTTGTAATGCCTCCCCTTCACTTCGTTGCTGAAGTACACGCTTAAAAACTTCGTAAAGGCTAAGAGTCGGAACGATAATATCCGTAGTTGTTTCAATCGCCTTCGAGAAGAACTTCGTGTTGGGTCCACCGGCGAAATATTCGAGCCAGCCCGAAGAATCGACGACATTCATACGCGATCACCTTCACGGGGGACGTCAGTGTCTATGCCCTTGAGAAATCCCTTCAGCTTGCGTGCCGGTCTGACAGGAACAAGCTCGATCCGATCCTCATAGAGGATTGCCTGGATTTTCTGGCCGGGACGTAACTTTAGGCGATCACGGATTCGTTTAGGGATCACTACCTGGTACTTGGGGGACAAAGTAACGGTTTCCATGTCTCCTCCCATCGATCGTGTCATCGTATTACGAACATACTATCGATAAAGATATGGTTTGGCAATCAGGGAATACGGATTTCGAGGTTAACGTCATTAAGTAGTGATGTGATCAAGTGGGGGCACCGACCTGTACACTTCGAGTGGTCGTGCCTGGCTTTGAGCTGCAATCTGCACGGAGTTGATGGCGATCGCTGGAGAATGTGACCCCATTCTGATTACCTGGTTTCATGATAAACCTTAGATGTGTTGAAATAGACCGGATAATACACGTCTCTGAAATATGATAATTTTCTGCAATCGAAGGGGGAAGGTTGATCTGCTTCGATGAAGTCAGTACCTGGAAGATTACTATAGAGCGGAAGAGTCAATCAGGTTGTCAAGATAAGGTCTCCCGGCCGGTCCTGAACACCTCTACGGCCATACTACCTCATAACGAATGGCGCTCAGGGAACCGCGGGTATCCACCAGCCACATGTCTCCTAAAGGATCGAAGGTGATCATGCTCGGAGCGATGTCGAGGGGTATCGTGCTGAGCAATTCCCCTTCCATGCTGAACACTTCGAGGCGCATCAGGCCCTCGAAGTCGCCTTCTGCTTCCTTTTCACCGGATTCCTCCGATGTCATCAGGTGGGTCAGAACCCAGATCCTTCCTTCTTTGTCAACCGCCACGTCATCGGCAATCGGGTCGATGTCGGGCATCATCCTGGCCATTACCGACACTCCTCCGCTTGGATCTGTTGTTCTTTCGGTCACTACCTCCATCTTTGGCTCTTTCGGATTGAAGGAGAGCCGCCTGGTGATGATCCGTTCCAGTGCCCCTGTGGACTTGTTATAGACGCGGATTTCATTGGCGTTCTGAAAGCAGGCCACTACGTGATCCGGGGGTGCGTAGTCTATTGTTATGCGGTTGACAAGCATGCCTATCATGCGATCTTCGTGCTCTTTTCTCGTACCGATCTCCAGTTTTACATTACCCTCGCTGTCGATAACCTCTATGAGTCCCGGCTCCTCAGGTTCTACATCAGAGCCACCCGTCGTCATTCGCATGATTACAGCTCCCTGTCCCGGACGGACATATTCACCGGCCACTGTCCGGATCGGTGACCCAGCCATGAAAACCGGGCCCATGCTTTCACTGCGGAGGAATTCTCCATCCATGTTGAAAAAGGAACGGCGCCCGTTAACTGGATCTTCTACCACAAGTTCACCCTCCCACGAAAAATAACTGACGGCCGGCATACGGAATTCACCCGGGCCGTCACCTTCGCGACCGATGCGGAATTTGAATTTGCCGTCGCGACCATATACGAGGATCGCATGCTGGCCTGAGTCGGCCACGTATAAGTTGCCTTCTGCATCAAAGATGATATTGACCGGGCGGAAGAGGAGCGACTCCTCCGGGCCGTCCAAACCCGCAATCGCCTTTTCCACCAGACTCGGTCCATTCCTCATCGAACCTCTGAATCCGTTTTCGATAACAGGTATCTCCTGCTGAGCCTGCGCAATTCCTGTCCAAAGCAGGAAATATGCTGCGACGATGGCCAGGAGTACCTGAGTCGTTGAGGCCCGATTCCGATTATTCTGCGTTTCTCTCATACGAAATTCCTCATCCATTTGTCATCTTCTGCAGCAGCGGTTGCATGCCGGGTTTGAAATAACTTAAACGAATTATTCGATATATAGTTCATTTGTGTTTAATCATTGCACTTCATCGTCGCAGATTATTCTCTATCAGACCATGCTGGCTCATAGACGCGGAGAATATGTTGAGATTGAAATCGACAGTCTGGCCTACGGCGGCAGCGGCGTCGGGCGGACCGATGACGGTCTCGTTGTATTTGTGGAGGATGGACTGCCGGGCCAGCTGGTGAGCGCCAGGCTTGGGAAGGTCAAAAAGAATTACGCATATGCCACTCTGGCAGAGGTTCGGAGACAGAGCCCCTACGCATGCGAACCCCGCTGTGTTCATTTCGGCCCGTGCGGCGGGTGCAGGCTTCAGCACCTCTCTTACGATGCCCAGATATCGGCCAAGGGTGAACAGGTCAGGGATGCCATGGCCAGAATAGGGGGATTCGAGGATCCGCCGGTTGAGAATATAATTCCGAGCCCCTCTGTATACGGATACCGGAACAAGATGGAGTACTCCTTCGGTACCGTTCGGTGGCTTGATGACGAAGAGATGGAGCATATGGAAAGTGTTCCAAACCGTGATTTCGCTCTGGGGCTTCACCCGCGAAGGCGCTGGAACCGGATAATAGATATTCAGGAGTGCCACCTTCCCACCCGGCTTTCGACCGATATCGTGAAGCTGGTTCAGGAGAGTACGTCAAAGAGCAACTACCGGCCCTACACTACGAAAATCCATACAGGATTCTGGAGGTTTCTCATTGTACGGGAGGGTGTGAGAACCGGTCAGTGGCTGATCGACCTGGTTACCTCCGATGAACCGCAGGCCCGGGGTGAGGTCGATGCACTGGCTCGTCATATCAAAGCTGCTCATCCTGAAGTAACGACAATCACACATACGATCAACCGTTCGAAAGCCGCTGTGGCAACCGGCGACGAAGTGGATGTTCTGATCGGCCCGGGATTCATTGAGGAGGAGATCGGAGATGTGCGATTCCGTATCTCTCCCCGTGCCTTCTTCCAGACCAATACTGATGGAGCTGAACGGCTCTACCGGGAGGCCATCACACTTGCCGCACTCGACGGGAGTGAAGTGGTCTACGATCTTTACTGCGGCACCGGCACCATCACGCTGTTGATGGCCCGGAAGGCAGGCAGGGCCGTCGGATTCGAAATAGTGCCGTCAGCGGTTTCAGATGCCAGGGCGAATGCCGATCTGAACAGGATTGAAAACGCGGAATTCGTAGCCGGGGATGCACTGGAATTGATGCGGGAGGGGGCCAGGTGGGGTGAACCCGACGTGGTGGTGCTCGATCCGCCCAGAGCCGGACTTCACCCGGGTGTCCGCACGCTGGTTACCGACCTGGGTGCCGGCCGGATCGTATACGTTTCGTGCAATCCGACAACCCTGGCCGCTGATCTGTCTGTTATGTGCATGAACGGTTACAGACTCGAGATCGTTAAACCACTCGACATGTTCCCTCACACACCTCATGTAGAATGCGTGGCCCTTCTTGTTGCGATCTGAAAATACTTCGCTTTCCACTATGCTCTTCGTTCTCCTCTTAACAACCGGTTGCGGCAGAACCGGGAATGATAGCTGGCGCGCGGAAGTCGTTATTGAGGACGGGATCCCCCATCTCTACAACCCGGCCGTACCTCTCTGGGGCAGCGGATACAGCCCGTTGACGGAGGAGGAGATTCTGGGTGGGCCTGGATCACCGGAGAATGCGATCCTGGCGAGGCCGTGTGCCCTGGAAGTCGGCAGCGACGGATCCCGATACGTGCTCGATCAGAGAGAGGCCAGGATCGTGCGGTACGGACCGGATGGCGAATATGTTGAGTCGTTCGGCAGGAAGGGCGAGGGTCCGGGGGAATTCGATGAACCCACCGATCTCGAACAACTGGCTGATGGAACCCTGGTGGTGACCGACTGGAGCGGCATGCGGATTTCGTTTTTCAGCCCGGAGGGCGAATTCATCAGGTCGTTCAGAAGACAGAGATTCTCAGGACAGATAGCAGCAATTACTGAAGACCGGCTCTATATCCACGAACAGCCGCGCACACTCGGAGCGATGGGAATGTTCGTTGGCGGCCAGGAGGAGAAAGAGGTTGAACCACTCGTGGATATCGTGGATTCAGGTGGTGAGGAGATTGGTGGGGTAGGGCAGCTGGTGCCTTTCGAGGGAAACCTGTTGAGTGCCTGGATGAACCACGTCTATCTCGATTTCGTTCCCGGAGATTCCCTGATCGCCAACTTCATGGGTAACGACCGTATCGAGATTTATGGGCCCGATGACAACCTTGCCAGGGTTGTTCACAGGAATGTTCCGTTCATCCCTGTCGAACCGGTCGAGGAAACCGAATACATGGAGGATGGTGGGATCGCAATGAGGTTTGAGTTCGATATCCTCAGCACCGGGCTGGCCGTTCATCCCGATGGCCGCTACTGGGCTGTGATGGCTGCCGCCAGTGAGCCCGATCGCCGGGCCGATGTAGAGGAGGATGAACGTATCCCCCAAACGTGGGCGCTGGACCTCTACGACCGGGCCGGCAGATGGCTGGCCCGCCAGCAGATGGATGAGACAGCCGGTCATGCTCTGCTCGACTGGGGTCCCGACGGGCTCTATCTCATAAGCT
>VAOY01034542.1_pt1 | contig 25842 bp, 22 predicted proteins | sample 3393881 | NCBI WGS metagenome assembly VAOY01 (sample SAMN08290430, study PRJNA428436) | hydrothermal vent metagenome | isolation source: Deep-sea hydrothermal vent chimney | place: Indian Ocean: Southwest Indian Ridge
ATCTTTTTCGTGATATTTAAGCTCAATGATGTAGCCACGGCTGTCCCCAGCCGTGCTTCGTTTCACTTCTGAAATAATTAGAAATCCAATATTGTAAATTATTTACTATATTTTGAAAATAAAATATTTATTTTCAAAGTTCAAATAACTTCTCAAGACAGGTTCTTGAAGCAGTCAAGTTATAAACGAAAAAGGGAGCTTGCGACCGGTTATGCCGGATTGGAACTTGATGGCGAAAGGTTCTGGCTAGAAATCTGTGTCACAAAGTGCAGAAGAACCGAAATTATTTCTCAGTACACAAAATTTTAACGGATTTATGGTTTATAAATATGTCAAAAAAAAAGAAAACGAAAATTAAAAAACTCAATATCAAAATACAAAACTACCCTTGACATTAAACAAGCACGCACTACATTTATATAGTTGTCGGGAATTCCGCTTTATTAATCTATCACCTTGCTGTACATTTATAGATTATGAAAAAATCACTGGAACATCTGCCGAAAGAAAAAAAGAAGGGACTGGACAGGGTTGTTTCCGTCATCCGCAAAATGTGCGATGACATTGAAATAATCATTCTTTTTGGTTCCCATGCACGCGGAGATTACAAAGACGACGATGATTTGCTCCCCGGCCGCAAGTCCGGAGCCGCCTCCGATTATGACATTATGGTAATTTGCCGGCATAAAGCGACTGTGGATAATACTCTTCTCTGGAGCAATATCTCCAAATGTTGCAATGGTCATTATACTAGCTCTTTTCGTATTATAGTCCACGACATTAAATACATCAAAAAACGGCTCAAGGAAATCCATTATTTTTTCAGTGATATTGTCAAAGAAGCTTGTCTCCTTTACACCTCCGGCAAATATGAGCTCAACATCGGTAAAAAACTCACTCCTGAACAGCGAATCAAAATTGCCCGGGAGCATTTCAAACATTGGTTTGAAAGTGCTAAAGAGTTTCGTCTTGATTTTGAAAATGCTTTTAATCGAGAAGGCTATAATAATGCGGCTTTTCATTTACATCAGTCTGCTGAATCAGCTTACAAGGCTCTTTTGCTTGTGTATACAAACTACGCCCCTTACAGCCATTTCCTGGTTTTCGCGAACCAGCAAACCCGCGAAATTCTTCCCGGAATGGAAGAGATTTTCCCATGCAGAACAGAAGCGGACAAAAAGCTTTTCAAGCTTTTTGACTATGCTTATATCGGTGCCCGCTACGACCCGGAGTTTGAAATCTCAAAAAAAGACCTGGATTATTTTTCGGGCCGGGTCAAACTATTACTTGAACTTACGGAAAAACTCTGCAATGAAAAAATCGAAAACTTTAGAAAAAGTTGTATGTAGAGGGTGGTGAATTTTGTTAATTATTTTTGTGATTAAATAATTGCATTAAAAATATTTTATATTCTATTAATTAATGATACAGATTGAAAATTGCAAGGAGACGAAACAGTGCAGGATTTATATAATAAGCTGAAAGAACATAAACAGGAACATGTACTTAAATTTATTGCTAAACTTGATCCGGGTGAACGCGGAGAACTTTTGCAGCAGCTCGAACAAATTGATTTTGACGAGCTTGATAACTTGATTGACGAGTATGTAAAAAAAACTCCGGAAATTAAAATTCCCGCTGACTTGGAACCCGCGCCGTTTTTCCCGCTCAAGCCCGAAGACTCCAAACAGGAAGAATTATATTTTCAAGCCGTCGCCAAAGCTAAAGAATTACTGCAGGCGGGCGAAGTCGCGGCTTTGACGGTCGCCGGCGGACAGGGAACCCGCCTGGGCTTTGACGCCCCGAAAGGCACTTATCCGATTACCCCGGTGAAAAGGAAAAGTTTATTTCAGTATTTTGCCGAATCCATTTTGCGCGCGGGCACCAAATACGGACATGAATTGACCTGGTATATTATGACCAGCAAATTGAATAATGAAGCGACTCAGGAATTTTTTGAAGAACATGATTATTTCGGTTTAGTTCCTGAAAATGTGATATTTTTCACTCAGGGCGCTATGCCCGCAATTGATTATAAAGGGAAATTACTGCTGGCGGCAAAAAATTCTTTAGCTTTGGCTCCGGATGGACACGGCGGTACTTTGCTGGCCTTGCGCCGTTCAGGCTGTCTGGACCGGATGAAATCCGACGGCGTTAAATATATCTCCTATTTTCAGGTGGACAATCCATTGGTTTCAGTAGTCAATCCACTTTTCATCGGCTTGCACGCGCTGCAGGAATCAGAGATGAGCGCTTTAATGCTCGCCAAAACAGAGCCCTTTGAAAAGCTGGGGAATTTTTGTGTCAGTGATGATAAATTAATGATTATAGAATACAGTGACTTACCCGAAAATCTCGCGAAAGCCAGGAATGCCGACGGCAGTTTGAAATTTATTGCCGGAAGCCCGGCGATTCATGTTTTGAGCCGTAAATTCGTGTCTGAGTTAACCAAAGAAGGACGCTTGAAATTACCCTGGCATCGCGCTGATAAAAAAATAAAGTTTGTTGATGATGACGGCAAACTGCTTACTCCTAAAGAAAATAACGGTATAAAACTGGAATCATTTATTTTTGACGCATTGCCGCTCGCTGAAAAAACTATGGTTCTGGAAGCCGCGCGCGAGGAGGAATTCGCGCCGGCTAAAAATAAAACCGGGATTGACTCGGTCGAAAGCTGCCGTGAAATGTTAATCGAGCGTGACGCTAAACGCCTGGAGCGCGTTGGCATAAAAGTCCCCCGCAACGCGGCTGGAAAATCTCTTGTGAAAATAGAAATTTCACCTTTGGCGGTGATCGATGATGAAGATGCCCGCAGTTATTGCCAGACTGAAAATATTCATGAAATTGACAGTTCCAGGGATAGTATTTATTTAACATGATTAAAATTATTGAATTCAATATTAATGAAATTCTGATAGCGGAAGAGGCTTGCTCGGAATTGATTACGAGAGCTTGTTCAAGGTCGCCGGTTACGCCGCGCCATGTTACCGGACTATGCTCCAGCAAGGACAAAGTTTTTGTCATTCTGGAGGAGTTTACCGAAAAAAACTATTTGCCGGAATATCGTTTTGCGCCGCTGGGTGATTCTATGGATGAAAAAGTCATCAGTTCGGAAATTTCCTCGCGTTACTATGCCGGGTTTACGACAATAGGTTCCTTTATGGCCGGTAGTAAATTGTGGGCGTTGTTCACCAGTAAAAATATTTAAAACGGCGCTTGAAAAAACTCGCGTTCAAAAAGCGGAAATTTATGCAGAATATACATATTCCAGAACAAATACTCGAACAATACAGTAAAACTCCTGCTGAAAAATCTATTATCTATGCCTGCGGGATGTTAATCGTCGTTACTTTTATCCTGCTGTTCGGCTTAACTATGCTTTATTCCACTTCCTACGATCCGGCCTATTACGGGGCGGCGTATTTCAAAAAGCAACTGCAATGGGCCTCGGTCGGCCTGCTTTCCGGCATTACGGTTTTCATTGTCGGCCACAAAAAATTGTCGGAACTGAGTCTTTTTCTTATGCTGCTGGCAATTGGACTGCTGGGAGTTGCGGATTTCTGTTTCCCGGCGATCAAAGGGGCGCATCGCTGGATTAAACTGGAGAGTATTATTGGAGTCCCCGCGAATATTCAACCTTCTGAACTGGCCAAAATAGCCCTGGCTCTTTACTGGTCAAAATATTGCGCGTCCAATATGCGTTATATTAATGAGATTTTCAAGCTGAAATCCTTGATTCCTCTTGGCATCTGCGGCCTTTTGGTTGCTCTGGTTCTCCTCGGGAAAGATTTAGGAACCACTCTGCTTTTGATTTCGGTCATGGCTATTGTCGTTTTTGTTACCGGCCTGCGCCTGCGTTGGCTGATTCTACCGGCATTACTGGGGCTGCCCGCGCTTTTCTGGGTGATAAAGCGTTTTGACCCGGAGCGTTTATCCCGTTTAACATCTTTTTTTGATCCGGAGTCCTGCCGCTCGGAAAGCGGCTATCAATTATGGAATTCTCTTTTGGCTTTAGGTTCGGGCGGCTGGTTCGGGATTGGTTTTGGTGAAAGCCGCCTGAAGGCAAAATATCTTCCTGAAGCGCACACGGATTTCATTTTATCAATCGTCGGCGAGGAACTGGGGCTGATAGCTTTATCGCTGGTGCTTCTGGCGTATTTAGCTTTTGCCTGGTTTGCTTTGAAAATCAGTTTAAACTCGCGTACCCGGCAGGGAATGTTGCTGGGCCTGGCTCTTACGAGTATAATTATCCTGCAGGCGATTATCAATATCGGCGTTGTCAGCGGGGCTTTCCCGACCAAAGGAATGCCGGCGCCTTTTATCAGCTATGGCGGCAGTAACCTGGTCATGGTTTTGACTGCCGTGGGCTTGTTGATGAGTATCGCCGCCGAGACTGCCGCCAGCGGTTTCCATACGGAATTGCTTGAATCCATAAAAGCAAGAATACCGTTCATAAACAAAAAATAAGCTTAATACCGGAAATCAGATGCTCAGAAAAATCACAAAATTGAGAAGACTGGCTATCAGTTGCGGAGGCACCGGTGGACATTTTCTTCCCGGTTTAACTATTGGTCGTCATTTTGTCGGCCGTCATAACCGAGTTCTCATGTTGCTGGGCGGCAAAAATGTTGAGGCTCAAGGCGAAACGGCTGAAGGTTATGGCCTGGAGATTTTAAAACTCAAGCCAATGCCCGCGCCGCGCCTGATAATTTCCTGTCTGCGTTTTATCTACGGAACTATTTGGGGAACAATAGCTTCGATCAGGGCGCTGCGCGAATTCAGGCCGGACGCTTTACTGGCGATGGGCAGTTTCGCGTCAATGCCGCCGGTTTTGGCGGCAAAACTCCTGGGAATCCCGATTTTTCTGCATGACGGCAATGTCCGGGTCGGCAGGGCCAACCGTTTTTTCAGTTCCTGGGCCCGTATTATGGGGACGGCTTTTCCCGCGGTCAATGGCGACAGGATAAAATGTCCATACGAATGTACCGGTATGCCGGTGCGCAGCGAATTGGATTACCAGCCAATGGAAAAAACTCAAGCGATTGAAAAAATCAATTCTCTTTTTGAATTGGATTTCAAGCCGGATTTACCCACGCTTTTAATTTTTGGCGGCAGTCAGGGCGCGCAAATTTTCAACGAGACTTTCCCGCAGATGATGTTAAATTCCGGCCGCACGGATTTTCAGGTATTGCATTTGACCGGTGAAGGCAAATTCGATAGTGTTAAAGCCGCTTACGAAACGGCAAAATTTCCGGTTCTGTGTTTGGCGGTCACTTCCGGCATGCACTGGTTTTATCAGGCGGCGGACGCGCTGGTGTGCCGTGCCGGCGGCAGTACGCTTGCCGAGCTTTGTTTATTCGGCAAATTCGCCTTCCTCATTCCATATCCTTACGCGGCGGAAAATCATCAATACGACAACGCTCAATTCATGGCCGGCATCGGCGCGGCGGAAATAATTGACAACAGTGAATGTTCGATCGAAAAAACAACAGAACTTCTTGAACGCTGGCTGGCTGATCCGGATGCTTTTGCCGAACGCGGCGAACAAGCCATAGCCCACGCCAAACCTGACGCCACAAGCGAAATGCTCTGCCTGATTGACTCTCTGTTGTGATACAGCAAAAAAAATTGAGCCCAGCGTAACCCGCTGGACTCATTTTTTTACTTGATTTGCCGGCGTTTATTTTCCGAAGTTTATTTCTTCGTTAAAGTAAACATTGGCTTTGTTGTTATCATCCTGCAATATGTATTGCATACGGAACTTAGCCGGTAATTTATTTTTAGTTCTGTATGTGGCACCGTCAATAATTGAATATTTGGTCTCCTGCGAATTATGATCAGCCACTTTAACTATGTGGTAGCGTCTGTCAAGAGTGAGAACTGAGTCAAAATCCAGTTGCAATGCTTTGCCTTTGAGGTCAGTTAATTTCAAAATGGATTCACGTTCATAAATGCCGGGATTCTTTTTCAACTGGCGACAGAAAGCGAAAGTTTTATCATTAAGTTTGAAAACCGCAAAAAATCCGTAGCTGTTAGCAACTTTTTTCAGCAGTTTCCAGTTATGCAGACCCACGATTTTGACCCATTTATCCAAGGTGCTTGTGTCCGGCAGTCTGTGAGTCTTAAGATTTTCAATATCGCGGACTGAATCAGCGATATTGCTGATTATTTCGTTAAAAACAACTTTTTTATCGCCAATAACTTCACTGGCAATCACTCGCAGATGACGCGGAAAGCGGCGCATCCTGATGACGTATCCGTTAAGTTCACGCTCCCTGAGTATTTCACCTGTTTTCCTGTCGTAAACGTGGTATTCCTGTACCAGTGTTGCATTTTTCCCCCATTGCGTAAGGCGAATATTTTTACCGTTTACATTCTTGACCTGTATATTCAAACGGCGATCTTTACCTGAAGTATGACGGAAACAAAAAGCCAGTTCACTGCTGTTCATTCCGACCGCGAACAACGCGAAATAATAACCGTTTTGCTGTTCAGCTCTGAGCAGGCGCCATTTATACAGGCGGGTCGTTTGTTTCAGCCAGGCGTGAAAGTCCTTGTAAACGGGGAGTTTATCGACAGTCCGGCTTTCAAAATAGCCTTCTGACCAGTTTTCCGCGCCCGGGTCAATATCCGAGTCGGGATCCGCGTCCAGATAAAAATTGCCGTGAAGAGTCGGGTCGTTATCTGTAGCGTTTAACTGGAGTAATGTTGATGCTCCCAAAAGAAGTACGGCGCAAATTATTAAACATTGTTTCATTTTAAATTTCTCCTGATTTTATGTTATGTAATTATTTTCTCGTATATAGGTTAATATAATACCTGTTGGTTTATTAATCCATTATCCATTGGTTAAAAAAGTATTTATTTTTATCGCCGGCTTGTTGCAGTTTCAGATCCGCCTTGTATACGTCACTGCTGATTTCAGCGGGAAGCCGGGTATTCGGAAATGAAGCTTCAGCTTCGCAGACTAAAACCAGTTGAGAGCGTTTAGTTGATTCGCTTTCAGTGGAGAATAAATACCCGATGAACGGGAGCTTGGATAAAACCGGAATACCGGTAACGCTGCGGACAACTTCACGTTTGCGCAGGCCGCCGATAACAAAACTCTGCTTGTTGTTGCCGATATGCACTTTGGTTTTGATGAGATTATCCTTTGACAAGCGCGGCGTGCCGTTTGAATTCCAGCCAATCAAACTGACGTTGGTCATTGAGATATCCAATACCGTCGCGCGGCGGTTGACAATGGGATTTACATCGATTCGGAATCCATAGCTGCCGGGTTTAAGCGCAAATTGCGAATTGCGTATGCTGCTGCTGCTTTGTACAGGCTCAACCGTTTCCCAGACCCATTCCGTTTCCAAAAAATTAGTATATACTTTTTTCTTTAATTTAAAACCGAAGACAGTGATGCGGTTTCCATAATTAACCCCGTTTCCATCGGTAAAAGTATTACCTGTAACCGTCATTATATAGCTGGTTGTTCCGGCGCCGCCGGGATTGATTTCAAGTACGGCCAAAGAGCATTTGACGTTGTTGGTCACCGCAATGCGGGTACCGTCGCTTTTATAGGCGTCAAGCTTGTAATCATCGCCGCTGGTGAAACTTGTACCATAAGTAAATAATTTATCGCTTACCGAGTAAGTATCCTCTTTAATGGGGTTTCCGGCCTTTTCTTCCAGGCGTTCGACATTAAAAATGCCGGATTGCTTTATGATATGGCCGGGTTGACGGTTACGCACGCTGAGTTTGCCCTGAGTCAATATTTTCGCTTTGCCGCGTGAAGCCAGGAAATCCAGATAACGGGAGTTCCACTTGGGGTTGAAGTTGACGAATTTTGTATTGTTTGAGCCGCTTTTGGCAACGCCCGCGCCGAAAGTTCCGCCCCAGTTGCTGCGGTATTTCAGGCTGGCATTAAACAGGTTCGCGCCGTCATTATTTTTCCAGGCCAGGAAATCCACGCCGATATCGGTGTCATTTTCAGCATAAATCTCGTAAACCCGGTAAGTGAGCCTGACCTCCGGCAGGGGAACATCATACATTGCCATCATGTAACGAATATTTTTGATGGTATACAGCGGCGTGTAGAAGAACAGACTGTTAAGTCCCGTGTCCACCATTATCTTATCTTTTCCGTGCTGGAGTTCGAGTTCCTCCGGATTATACTTGGTGTTGGCGCCGACGTTGGTGAGCATCGTCTTAAGTTCCGCCGCGGAACGGTACATCGGCCAGTACATATAACGTTTGGAGCCGGATGAGGCCTGCATTTTGGGCTGGTCTATGGTTTTGACAATAGTATCCAGCCCAACCCCGTTCATCGTGTTAGTGAAGCGGTAATCTTCAGCGGAGACAATCAAAAAACTGTCGCCGTTGTTATAAACAATGCCGACAACGTAAACATCATCCTCCGCTACCCGGCGGGCTTCAACCGCGGCCAGGATATAATCGCGCAAAGTATAGGGATTGGCATATTTCAGTTTATAGACCTTGGTGATTATATAGGGGTCGGCATTGTCGCGAATAAAATTGACCCGCTGAGTGTCCTTGTCGATATCCACATTCAAACGCGCCAGTACCAGAGTGTTCAGGTAGGGACGCGAGGAATTGGTGTTTTCTCCACGCGGTATTCCCCCGGTAGTCAAAGCGTTGCGGTCAAATACCACCGGCACCTGTGCCTCGCGCAGGTCCTGTGCGAATACTTCATTTGCCGCCGTAACCAGCAGCAAAGCAATAATTAACATTATTTTTTTCATTTTTATTTCCATTGAATCCTTAATTTTAGCACAAGTGCTTTTTAACTTTTTACTTTCACGTGTATAACAGTTCAATAGCAAAGTTACGATTGCCTGCCGCCTTTGCTCTTAGCCGCGATTGCGCCTTTACTTTTATTGACTGGAAGAGATTTTACCGCTTTAAGCTCGGGCACGGAGGTAAACGATTTCCTGATCAAGGCTACATCGCCGCCGAAGTTGTCCGGCATCGCGCCGCCGTTGTCAGGATGGACCAGTTCCCCTTTAACTGTTACGTAAAAGCGGTTTTTCAATTTGATTTTGGTGGTGGTTCCAAAAATGTACTTGAGGTAAGGGATATCGACAAGCCACGGAACTCCTATGGTTTGCTCCACTTCCTGGTCGAGGTCATATGAACCAAGAAGTTTTTCCGTTCCGAGGTTGAGCGTAATCGAAGAAGTAATTTCGGAAGAGTCAATCAACTCCTGCCCCAGGTTATTGCGCTCAACCGGCGTATTCATGGTGATTTTGAATCCGAAGATAACCGCGCTACCGATATCGTCATAAGTTTTGGGAGAATAATATATGTAATCGTATTCCCCATACTTCAGTTTTTTGTTTTGGCGCAGGCAGACTATCGGCTTATTTACATCCACGGAGAATTTCGCGTTGTCCAGGGAAGAAGCAACCACGTCCGTCTGGTCATTATTTCCTTTCCGTATGTTCTGGTATTCCGGCGACAGGATGATCGGGTAACTGCCGGTGTAGTTGTTAACCACGGTCAGGCTGCCGGTCGCGGCAACTGTCGCCGCGCCCCGCTGGCTCAGCAGGCGGATAAAGCTCATATCAAATGCCGGTGCGAAAAACATTCCGCCCCAGGCGAAATTCGAGGAGCCGATAAGGTTCACGCCTTCGTTGGTAAGCATATTGAAGATATTTTCCGATGCCTGGGAAAACAAGTCCTGAAGACTGAAGTTGAAAATATTCAGGCCGGGGCCGTTTTTCCAGGCGTTGTAGTCAATACCAAGATCCATCAGATTACTTTCGCGTATTTCATATACTTTAAAGGTCAAGTTTATCTGCGGCAGGGGACGGTCCATGTATTTGAGCCAATGGCGCACCTTTCTCTCGGAATGGTAATAATCGGTTTTCCAGTAGATAATATTGGAATTAGCGTTGTTCCATACATAGCCTTGCCCGACTGTAGTTTTGTTGAGAATGCCGACGAAATCGTCACCCGAACGGTATCGGGGCCGGTAGGCGCCGCGGGTAATTCCCGTGGAACTGATCAGCGAACCGGACTGGTCCCTTAAGCCCGGACGGTCAAGCTGCTCTATCATCTTATCAATGTAAGGCATCATCTGCTGCCCGGTACTAACTAACAGAAACTGCTTTTTACCATGTTTGTAATTAAGGCGCTGCACATTTGACTGCGGAGAAAAACGCTTGGCCGCGCCAAGGATAAACGGGGTCAGGTCAGCCGCGCGAATGTACTTGAGCACATAGACCTTGGTAACCATCTGCGGTTGAGCGTCATTCTGGATGAAATGCACTGTCCGCGATTTTGCTTTCGGGGTAAGTTGCGTGTAGGGATTGGAGAAATTGTCAGGAAAGAGAATCCTTTTTTCTCCTTTTTGTACAACCGCTGGCGGAACCCGCATGTGATCACCGGTTGTGCTTTTGACGTTTTGCGCTTCAATGTTCAGGATACTGAACAAGAACGCCGCCGCCAATCCGCTGCTGATCTTTTTGTTCATCTTGAAACTCCATTTAGATGTTTTTTATTTTACTACGATAATATAAGTCTACCGCTCTATTGTTAGCTGAATATTAAACGTACATTAGAATATAATAAAAATGCGATATTCGATGTCTTGCGGTAACATTTAAGCTGACGGACTTGAAAAACCGGTAACGCTCTTAATTCTTCCAGCATAATTTTAAAACAAGAAGGGATTTTTTTTTTAAATCTCAAAAAAAAAATTGACAATCCGGTTTTGAACGGTATCGTAAGTACACGTAATTGACTATTTAAATTAACCAGACGAGGAACTATGTTAAAAAAACTGACTCAATTCTTTTCCAGTGATATTGGTATTGATCTCGGAACAGCCAATAGTTTAGTCTTCGTCCGGGACAAAGGTATTTGTTTGCGCGAACCCTCGGTTGTCGCTATTAACGAAAATACTAAAGAGATACTTGAAATAGGTAATGCCGCGAAACGGATGCTGGGACGTACGCCGGGCAACATTCGCGCCGTCCGTCCCATGAAAGACGGAGTTATCGCGGATTTTGACATAAATGAGGAAATGCTGCGTTACTTTATAAAAGAGGCGATGATTTTAATGCCCAGACGGCAGCGCCTGTTATCTCCGCGGGTTTTAATAGCGGTGCCTTCCGGCATCACTGAAGTTGAAAATCGTGCCGTGAAAGACAACGCGAAACGCGCCGGAGCCAGTGAAGTTTTTCTTATTGAGGAACCGATGGCGGCGGCTATCGGTGTCGGCCTGCCGATCGGGGAACCGGAAGGAAGCATGATTGTTGATATCGGCGGCGGCACTACTGAAGTCGCGGTTATTTCATTGTATGGAATAGTTGGTTCACGCAGTGTGCGGGTTGGCGGAGATGAGCTGGACGCGGCGATCTGCCAGCACATGAAACGGGTTTATAATTTGATGGTTGGAGAAAGAACTTCCGAACGCATAAAAATAGAAATAGGCAGCGCTTATCCTGTCAATGAAGAAGAAACTATGGAAGTAAAAGGCCGTGACCTGGTTTCCGGCCTGCCTAAAACGGTTAAAATAACCGCTACTGAAATACGCAACGCTCTCCAGGAGCCGATTGCCAGTATTGTTGAAGCTGTCCGTGGTACTTTGGAACGTTGTCCGCCTGAACTGGCGGCTGATTTGATTGACCGCGGCATCATGCTTGCCGGCGGCGGCGCCTTGCTGAAAGGTATTGACCGTCTGCTTGTTGAAGAAACCGGTTTGCCGGTATTCATCGCGGAGGAACCGCTTGAAGCGGTCGCCATGGGAACCGGCGTTATGCTCCAGGATCTTGACGTCATGATTCACGCAATGGCCTGAAAAAATCCCGCCAAGCTGCAATGATTCATCTTTTATACACCCTGTTTATCCGGCCCCCAGATGATTTTGTGTAGTTGCAACTGCAGTCTTGCCTGCGGCAGGTCCGCCTGCATCCAGCCAACCAGAGTTTTTGGATCAAGTCTGCCCCACGCCGGGCTGAATAAAATATTGAAAGTTTTGGTTTGGAGTTTATATTTTTCTATGATGGTTAAAGCAAATTCATAATCCAGATAATCTAAAATTATAAATTTGATTTCGTCATGGTCGGATAGAATATAAAAATTATCATATAAATTGTATTCCACCATGCCGCTGGAAGGAGTTTTGCAGTCAACTATTTTTTTGACCGCGGGCGGAAGCAGACTCAAAGGTAAAGACCCGTTGGTCTCCACCATCACTTCCAGGCCTTCATCAAGCAACGCTTCACATAAAGCCGGCGTATTCGCCTGACTCAAAGGTTCGCCGCCGGTAACTTCGACCAATCGTACTTTCGATAATTTCGCCTGGCTGACGATATGTTCTATGGTCATCAAAACGCCGCTTCCTTCGCCACGGGCATAATCCGTATCGCAATAAGTACAGCTTAGATTACACCCCGCCAGACGGATAAAAAAACACAAACGCCCCGCATGAGTGGATTCGCCTTGAATACTCAAAAATGTTTCATATACCATAAGTTGTTTCGCAAGCATTCATCTCTCCGTTGGTTAATCTTCGAAATATGTCGCGCCGGAACTTGGAGATTCACAAACCCTTACTCTGTGCAGCTTCACATTGCCGTCATTGACTTCGGGCGAAAGAATTTCATAAATAGTTTTGGCGATTACTTCACTGCTTGGATTAAGTTTTTTAAATTCCGGACAATCTGAAAGATTTGTGTGATCAAATTCATCCAGAATGGCGTCAAGATCGCGTTTTAATTTTTTAAAATCAACCGCGATTCCGATTTTGTCAAGCTCCCGCACGCGCAAAACAGCCTGTACCGTCCAGTTATGGCCATGCAGTGCCGCACATTCTCCCTGATAACCGCGCAGACAATGCGCGGCCGAGAAACTACGGGTTATATCTATTTCAAACATTTTAATTCATTCCCGGTTTTGAGCGCTCAGGCGCATTTTTCCATAAGATGCTCAACTGAACAAGTCAATACTTTTTATCAGGTCGATTTTCCCTTCTGAAAGCACTTCGAGAGCTTTATCCGGGTCTTCAAAGCGGAAAACCATGATAGCTTTATCATTTCGCCCATAGCTAAACGCGTACATATATTCAATGTTCATGTCGTTTTCGGCGAGAAGGTCGAGCAAATCAGCCAGTCCTCCCGGGCAATCCTTCACCGGCAAAGCCAGAACTTCCGTTATGTTCACCACAAAACCAGCTTTTTCAAGAAGCGCTTTGGCGTTTTTCCAGTCACGAATCAATAAACGCGTAATACCGAATTGCTCTGTATCAGCCAGGGACAAAGTGCAAATGTTAATATTATTGTTTTTCAACACCTGGCATACTTTATTTAAAGTCCCGGATTTATTTTCGATAAAAAGAGAAAGCTGTTTGATTTTCATTTGATATGTCTCCTTAAATTTAAATATAAAACTCGAGCAAAATGCTTTACAAAACGGTGTTACGTGCTACGTGCTACGTGTTAAGATTTCAATTCTGACTTTGCTTGCAATGAGGCTGAGCAAAGCGAAAGTCAACTCACAACTTTTTTCAGTTATCAGTTAAGAATGCCGGTCTGACGACCAGCGCTCCCAGCTTTTTAATTCGTAATTCGTAGCACGTAACACGTAACACGTAGCTCACAACTTTTTAAAATAATACATTAGTAGTATACTGCTATGCCGGCGTTTGTAAAACTTTTATTATCCTTTTTATAACAAAAAAACTCCCGCACGAATACGGGAGTTTTGTAAAACATAGCAGGTAAAAACTTAGATGGAAGCTTTATCCCAGGTAGCTTTGTTGACGAAGGCAGTCAAGTTGCGTCCATCAGCAGTTTTAGCCTTGAAAGCATATCTTTCATTACCTTTCGCACCATAAGTAACTTTATTAATTACTTCTGCTTCAACCTTCTTTTTGGCTTTGACATCGTAAAAACTGTGTTTCACTGTGAACCTCCTCGGTAAAGGGTTAATGGTTATAACTTAAGACTTAATAACTTATAGCTAATATAAGCAGTAAATTTGCTTTTAACAAATTAAAAACAAGAAAAAAAAACTTTTTTCCCTGACTTTGAACAAATATAAAGTTGTAACCATTTATACTCAAATAAGTTAACGGTTTAAAAAAAAATTATTAAAAAAACGATTTTTGACCTTGAAAATGTATTCTGAGGTTTTTTTGCCAGCCATGAGTTACTGATTTTTCACAATTCGCAGATACATGAAAACCGCCTGAATGAAAAATATGAGAGCCTGACAACTTCCCTGATTTTTTATTGTGAAGGCAAAAAATTATCCTGTCAATACTCTGATTGGGAGGCCTTTTATTTTTGTCGGTCTCGTCTTCCTATAGTATTTCAATAAAAAATGCACATTTTCCCAAAAGGATAGTGTTTTATCACCACATGTCTGCTATACTTATCAATGGGATATATCTAATTTACACCATTCAGCAGACGGAAATATATTATGCATAAATTTTTATTTTTGTTATTTTTGTTCTTGAGCTGGCAACTGGCGGCCAAAGTAAAAGTAGAAAATACCTACTTTGAAAAGAAGTTTGCGGGTTATCTTGTAACCACCAAATTTTTTAAAGCCATTTTAATAACGCCGAACAGATTAGAATCAAACAAATATGGTGTTGATGTCATTCGCGGCGGCTGGTTTAAAAGTATTATTTTGAAAAATTCTGTAAACCTGCTGGGCATGGGCACCGCTTCTGACGGAGCTGTCCGTTATGGCCTTACTCAGGTGTTTGAACCACTTGTTGAGATACCCAAAGGACGGACGGAGTTAATTTTGCCCGGTGTCGGACGAGGGACGATTGATAAGGATGCCACATTGCTGATAAGCGAATTCTTTCCCTGGCGCTCAACAGTTACCAGGCTTGGCAGGAATAAGGAAAATGTTAAGATTTCTTTTTTGCAGGATTGTGATAACAGTAAAAAAGAACTCAATTATAAGATGCGTATAGATTGTATTTTTTCAGACACTGCCGTGGTGGAAATAAAAGGGGTATTTTTCAATTTAAGCGACAAAACTTTAAAAGCGCGAGTTAGTCCTACCGCGATATTCAATAATTCGAATCCTGATTTAAAACCGTGGATTGTCGTACCCTACCAGAAGTCGCGTTTCATCAACAAAAAAAGGATTACTTATATCGACTGTGCTCCTGTTGCGATAAAGGATTTTCACAACTATTACGAATTCACGCGCGACCGCCTGTCTAAAGCAAAGCGCTGGATAGCGATTGGCGGCTTGGAGAAGATGGGAGTCTTTTCATTTATTTCCCGGGCAGTTATTGAAAAAGTCGTTTTCTGGAAAACGAACAACTGTTTTTCTGTTTTTCCTTACATTAATCTCGAAGCCAAACCCAAACAGCGTGTTGAATGGACCTGGAAACTTATCGTTGGCCGCGGTATGAAAACTATCAACAATGTCACCGAGAACGGGCTTTTCGGATTGACGCTTAAAAAATACAGTCGCGGCAAACGCGGCAAACGCTACAAATGTGAAATGCAGTTTATGCCTGTTAAATCGGAAAAAGGCATATATGTGGATGTTCTTTTAAAATCTTCCCGGGGTTCTGTCCTCTTAAGCAAAAGTTATGAAACCTTTAAAATTTCGCCGTTGAATCCGGAATCTATTATGATGAAATTACCCAGAAAATTCTTTGCCGGGAATCGTTATTTGTTAAAAGTGGAAATGTTTAAAAAAGAGACTGCTTTTCTCACAATGGATCAATGGCTCTTTCCCGAGTAAAGGTCGAGTCAACGCGGCAAAGCAATCTATACAAACATGTGTAGCCAAGCGGTAAACGTTCTTATTTTTGTTTATTTTTAACAGAGTTAAGCCGGTAGTTAGTCAGGATACCGCACTGATGCCGCGCCCTTGCCCAACTGCCGTCACCTAATTTTTTCATACCGGCGGCGAGTAAATATTGATATTTTTCACGCATATTAGTATAGGAAAGATTTTCTTTTTTGCGGAAAAGCTGGAGTATTTCTTTTTTAATTTCATCAGGAGTCATACTGCGACGCAAGCGGACATCATCATATTTTATTCCGGCATTGTGTAAAGCCTGTCCCCAGTTCTTAAAACGTTTTATCGACGCCATATACAAAGGTTTATAATTATTTTGAGCGTACTGGGAATACATTGGCTCGCCGGCTTTGGCTAATTTGCGGATTTCATCCAGAACAGCTTGTTTTGTCCAGGATTTGTATTTACGAATTGTGTTGTAGTCAATGCCGCAAGACTCAATTGCATCGCCCCAGGAACCGAAAGTGCGTTCAGCAGCAGCGTATACATCCGGATAATTTGTAGCATAGTAGTAAGAATTAAGAGGCTCCTTCCCTTGACGCTCGAGAATATGATGTTGAATTATTTCCGCGTACCAAATCTTTTTAAACATATTTTTAAACCTTTCTGCAATTAAAATTTACTTTTTCAAATACCATTTTGCTAACGGCATCGGCATAGTTACCGTAATCGCAGGATTGGATTTTACAAGTCAAAAATCAAGTTTTGTATGCAAAAAGTTCTTTTGACGCAGGGAGATTGTTTTAAAACAGCATCGGTTGGAAGGAATCATCAACTATATTTTCCTCTTTTACCTCTATCGGCTTGTGTTCAGCTTGTTTCGGCACCGGTTCGCACGCCGACTTATTCCCCTCGCCGTGCCGAGTTTTTTTAGTTTCAGTAACGCCGAAGAAGTTGCTTGTTTCCGCGTCAAAATCGGCAGAATATTTGACTGGATTTCCATGATTATGATGCATGGCTAAAACGACATCACCATCTTTTGACATCGCGGAATTCTCAAGGTTTTCGAGGATTTCGTTGGCGCGGTCAATAATTGAATCGGGCAGTCCCGCGAGTTTGGCGACGTGAATACCGTAACTCTTGTCGGTTCCGCCCGGTACTATCTGGCGGAGAAAAATAATTTTATCCCCATATTCCTTAACCGCAATATTATAATTTTTCACGCCGTGCCTGGTCAAAGCCATTTCGGTCAATTCGTGATAATGCGTCGCGAATTGTGTCCGCGCCTGGCTTCCCGGCGTATCGTGCAGAAACTCAGCCACAGCCCAGGCTATACTTAAACCGTCGAAAGTACTTGTTCCACGGCCGATTTCGTCAAGAATAACTAAACTTTTGCTGGTCACATGATTCAAAATATTAGCTGTTTCGACCATTTCCACCATGAATGTGCTTTGACCGCGCGAAATATCGTCCGCGGCGCCAACCCGGGTAAAAATGCGGTCAACCAAACCGATAAGGGCGCGGTCCGCGGGAATAAATGAACCCATTTGCGCCATTAAAACCAGCAAAGCGGTTTGTCTGATATAGGTGGATTTGCCGGCCATGTTGGGGCCGGTAATAATCATCATGCGGTTTTCGTCGCCGTCGAGCAAGGTATCGTTAGGCACGAAGCGTTCGCCCTGCATGACAGCGTCGAGAACCGGGTGTCGTCCGCCTTCGATGATTAAGGTTTCATCTTCACTGATGCGCGGACGAACGTAAGAATAAACCCGGGCGCATTCCGCGAGGGTGCAAATTACATCTATTTTGGCCAGGGCGGCGGCGCTTTCCTGTATTTTGCCGGTAAACTCCAGCACAAAGGCGCGCAATTTCTGAAAAAGTTGATATTCCAGGGCTTTGGATTTATCTTCAGCGCCGAGGATTTTGCTTTCAACTTCTTTAAGTTCCGGTGTGATAAAACGTTCGGCATTGACCAGGGTTTGCTTGCGGATATAATCTTCGGGGACCAGGTTCAGATTTGACTTGCTGATTTCGATATAATAACCGAAAACTTTATTATATTTGACCTTAAGAGTCCTGATTCCGCTGCGTTCCTGTTCTTTTTTCTGAATATTGCTCAACCAGCTCTTGCCTTCGGTCGAAGCGCTGCGTAATTCATCAAGTTCCGCGCTGAATCCGGGGCGGATTATACCACCCTCGGTCAAAGTCGTTGGCGGTTCCCCGGCGACAGCGCCGAAAATGCTTTCGGTCAAATCAGGAGAACCATGCAGATTTTCCTGCAGTTCATCGAATAGAATAGTATCGAAATTACTTAACAAAGTTTTTACCGGTGGAACCATGGCGAGGCCGTCAGCCAAAGCAAGCATATCCCGGGCGTTGGCGCTGCCAATGTTCAAACGCGCGATAATACGTTCGAGGTCGCGTATTGAAGCGATGGTTTCACGCAGTTCGGCTAAAGTCAGAGGATCATCGCGCAAAGTTTCCACAGCATCCAGACGGGCCGTAATTTTATCTTTTTCAAATAGGGGCCGCAGAATCCAGTCCCGCAGCAGACGTCCTCCCATTGAGGTGGAAGTTTTGTCCAGCACCCCCAAAAGAGTATTAGCTTTACCGCCGAACACGGCATCAACCAGTTCCAGGTTGCGCTGAGAGATGGAATCAAGCTCAAGATAAGCACGGTCATTATACACGGAGAGTTTTCTAACGTGATTGGCATCCTGACGCAGGTTTTCGACAGCGTAATGCAGAACCGCGCCGGCCGCGCAAACCGCCGTGTGCAGGCCGCGGCAGCCAAAACCGTCAAGCGAAGCTGCTTTCAATTGTCGTTTAAGCAATTCTTCAGCGACATCAAAAGAAAATATCCAATCTTCAAGCGGGGTCCATATAAAAGCACCCGGGGTAAGCGGGAAATCATCATCTTTTTGCCATCGTTCATATTCGCCTTTGCCCAAAATGCATTCTTTTGTTCCCAGGCGGGTCAATTCGGTTTCAATTTTGCTGATGGAATCCAGTTCGGTTACTTTAAATTCGCCGGTACTGATGTCCAGCGAAGCCAGGCCGAATTGATTTTTATTGAAAACGAACGCGGCGAGAAAGTTATTTTTATCCGGCATCAAGGCCGCGCCGTCAATAATAGTTCCCGGAGTAATTACTCTTGTAATCCGGCGTTTAACCAAACCTTTAGCCAGTCTGGGATCTTCCATTTGTTCGGCAATGGCGACTTTCACGCCGGCTTTGAGCAAAACTGGTAAATGTTTTTCCAGAGAGTGATAAGGGAATCCGGCCATTGGTACTCCGCCGCGTTTGGTCAGGGTTATGTTCATAATCCTGCTGGCTTTGCTTGCGTCATCAAAAAACATTTCATAAAAGTCACCCATTCTGAATAACAAAACAGCATCATCAGGTATTTCACTTTTAGATTGCTGATATTGTTTCATCATCGGTGTTAATTTTATATCACTCACAAGACCTCCGGACTAATCATATTAAATACTTAAAAAAAGTAAAGGATCAAAAAACACTTGTGCTTATAATATTAACCCGATTTCCGGATTGTCCAGAATGGACAGATAAAAAATGAGATTTTTATGCGCACTTTTCAAAACCGGAGCTGGCGCTTCGGAAAACAAATGCTAAATTAAAATAAGGGTAAAAATGTTATTCAGGAGAACAGTCATCTGAAACTATTATTTCAATATTTCTTAACTTTGTATTATGAGATGCTCTAAAGCCTTTCTTAACAATTATAGGTCTATAAATTGGCAAAAATATAGAAACAAGAGGACAATCTTTGTTTGAATCGTGATATTGTTGTAAATTTTTATTTGTGCCAATTTCCGTCATTATTTTATTTCCTGCTCTTTTTTAAGTTACTATCAAATTGTTATATTGAAATAATACTCTATCATATTGATTATTAGGTGTTTGTCGCAAAATAGAGTTCTTTTCCCTTGTTTTGCGCGGAAATTTCATTCAGAAAAATGTATTTTTAATCAATGTAGCACAAGCGTCCCGCTTGTGAATATTCACAAGCGGGACGCTTGTGCTACATTATACACTTTTCTGCTTAAACTTGAGCCGCAGTTTAAATATAGTCAATTTACCAAAATTTATTTTGGAAATTATGCCCGCTGGCGAAGCATTCCGCAAGGAAAGCAACTGAATGTCAAGCTGAATCGGAATACAAAAAAATGAGCTTGCGAATGGTTTATGCCGAATCAGAGCTTGACAGAAAGGCGGTAGTCTTTATGCATTTGGTACAGATTTTTGTGATGAACCATTTTAGCGCACGACGTTTTTCATGGATTCAAAAGCTTAGTACTGTATCATTGGCTTGCCGTTTTCTATAGCTACCCAACTGTGGCTGCCTTCCCGGAGACTGGCCGCTATTGTGCTGGCGGCATCGCTGGGATTATTGAATTCATAATCACGCGTGAAAATCATATCGCCATGAACCGTATCCTTTACAAGAACCTGGAGAAGCGCCAATTCTTCACGAATACAGCGGATGTCGCCGGGTAACTTTTTATCGACAATTCCTGAAGCTTTCGAACCGGCAAGAACCTTAAAACATTTTCCGTCAGGCAATAAAATCCCCTGGGCAAAACAAAACTCATCCTGCATTTCAAAAAGAACAGGCTTACTGAGAATGGATTTTGTGTAAAGACTACTCGTTTCCAAAGCCTTTTCAAAATCCACTTTTGCTTTTGTTTTTTCGCGAGCTATTCGCTCTTTACGACGAGCTATTCGAGCGGAAAGTAGTTTCATTATGCGTTCAAATTCTTCGACCACATGCGAAGTGGCAAGCCTTTTGCCCTTAGAGTTCAAAGCAGATTGAGAATTTGTCTTTGCTTTCATAATCCAATAATCCATTTTTCCATTTTAATAAGTACTTACTTAAAAAGCATGAACGACACACTATTAGTAAGGATAACAGAAAATCCATTAATAGTCAAGGCCTTACAGTTCTTTTTGCTTTATTAGAGCTTAATTATTCTAAATCAAGCTCAAGAAAATATATAAAAATTAACTAAAACTTACTCTCCCAGAAGCCTGATTGCATCAATTAAACTTAAACCGGTATGATAACCGGGGTCGGCATCCGGGGTCGCGGGAATAACTTCAAGCACTTTGCCTTCGCCGCTGCGGGCTTGATAAGCCATTGAATGAACAGTTGGATTAAGATAATTTTCAAAGAAAGCATCAGTGCACTCGCGAAGAATACCCAGTGCCGCCGCGTCTTCAGTAAATTCGAATATTTCGGCTGCGGCTCGAATGGTTTCCGGGAGGCTCCACCAGGGCATGTCCGTGTTTATCGGTTCCCGCCGGCGTAAATCAAAAGCTTTAATTATTCCCCCGGTTGCCGGCGAGAAACCAAGTTTGTAACAATGTTTAAAGAGCGGCGGCAAATGCTGACGGCATTTTTGCAGAAAAGCAACTGTTTCCGGGCTCGTATCGGAACGCATTTGCAAAATGCACTTCAAGGACAGGCCGACAAATTCCAGGGCGTGTCCCGGATCACAAAGCACCTGATTGTTTTCCTCCCACGGCATTCCTGTCTCGTCAACCGCTTCCCAGAAATCATATTTTTCAAAGTCTTCAAACTGTCCGGTATTTATGTGTGTCGCGAAAATATGTCCGACAACTTCGCGAGCCTTCCGCAGCCATTTTTCGCGTTTGCAAAGCCGCGCGGCCAGAGCTATCCCGCCAAGACATATCATCCATGGCCCCTGCAACTGTTTCCCTTCAACAAAAGCAACTTTATTTTTAGGATCAAAAGATTGCTGGTCACTGGCAAAACGACCGGCACAAATGTCGCTGAGGACTTCTTCAAAATAATTTTCAGCTTCCAGAAGCAAGTCTTTCCGATTGAGGCACGCAGCGGCGGCAAGCAGGCCCTTGGAGTAAAACAGATCACTGAAATTCGCCACAGGACGAACATTTTCAGCCGGGATTAACTGCCCGCCGGGACCGACTTGCAGAAAATTTCCGTTTTCATTCATGATGAAAAACATTCCACCCTTATTTTTGGCTCGGCATTCTTCCATTTTGACGGTGAGTTTTTCCAGGATAGCACGAATTTTTGTTATACGCTGTTGATTTTCGGCTTTTTCGGGAGCGCTTTCCTGCAGCCATTGCGCATGGCCGGCGAGAGCTTCCATGCCGCGTCCCTGAATCCAGGGAAAAATAATGTTTTTAGCGTTGTAATCCTGCCCGGGGAGCGGCGGATAAATGTTTTTGCCGGTAATTATACTGAGTTTGGTATCAATAAAAGGGTAGTGCGGATCCTGTTCGCTGCGGACGATTATCGCGTCAAGTACTTCAAGGATGACTGAAGAAAAACTTTCGCAAATAGTTGTCAGAGGCTTCGGCATAATATCACCCTTTGAGGCGACCGCAAAAGTCAAAATAACACTAAAAATCATGTTTGTGGCAGACTTTTGCAACTACCTCTTTTTGCAAAACATTAAATATTCAGGTAAACAGAAACATAAGAATAATTCCGATATCAAGTGATTTCAATCTTTATTTATACAAAAACATGCTTGTTTTTAAATAAAATACGCAAAAAAGATAGCCTGTATGTTGATTTCAAGCCCAAGAAGGTTTAGGTTATGCGGTTGAAGTTTCATTTAAGTTTGCGAATTATTATAATTGTTATTTTTATAAAGGGCTTATATATAATGGCTGTTAATAAAAACAAGAAAAAAGCGCTGGATGCGGAAATTTCTAATGCCTTATTAGATGATTTTGATAAATTTGAGCATTTTGCAATGAGCTATTGGAAGCAAATCGCGAGCGTGGCAGTTGCCGTAGTTATTGGCGTTGCTTTGTGGGTGATAATCTCTGACGCCCGGAAAGCGGCTGACAGAAAGGCGAATAACGCAATATGCAATGCCAAAACTGAAGCGGAAATTATCAAGCTTGTAAAAGCATACAGCGATTATCCGGCCGCGAATTACGCCCGCCTGCGTTTGGCTAAAATTTACCTTGGTGAAAAAAAATACGCCAAAGCTTACGAACAATTCAAATTACTTCGCGCTTCTGATATCCCGCGTGAAATGACTTGGCGTATCAATCTGGATGAAGCTTACGCCCTGGAACTGGAAGCTAAAAAAGAAGCGGCGGCGGCAAAATTCGCCGCAATCGGCGCGGATCCTTCATTGCCGTCCGGATTTCGTTGCGAGGCAAATTACGGGGCAGGGCGCATTTACTCCGGCCTGAAAAAAATCGGCAAAGCCCGCAAATATCTTACAAAAGCAAGCCGAATAAGGCCGGGTATGTATAATCAGGCAACAGTTTTCTGGGTAGAACAAGCAAAATTTATGCTGCTTGGATTACCCGGTGCATCAAAAACCATTCCCGCGAAAACAGTCGTACCGAAAAAATAAAATTTGTCACGGATGCAGCTTGATGGTTGGAGTGCGTAAATAATGAATAATTTACCGCAAAAGCAAAAAGCTTTGATAAAATCCCTGTACACTCGGCACGGGCGCAAAAAAACGGCTTTGTGCGTCTGTGAAGGACTGCGCTGTTGCGAGGAATTGTTGCTTGCCGCCCCTGAATTAGTCGAATTTACAGTTTGCCGGGAATCTCTGCAACTTGATTTCATAACAAGTCCCGTTTCTTATGTTATCCCCGGCCGCGAATTCGCGAAACTTGCCGCGACGGTCAATTCCCAGGGCATTTTATGTGTTGTCAAAGTGCCTGAATTCTCGACCTCCAAACCGGCGGATGATTTTTTATTTGTACTTGACCGCATCGCTGATCCGGGCAATTTCGGAACGATTTTGCGGACCGCCAAAGCCGCCGGTCTAAGCGAATTATGGTATACAGCGGGTTCGGTTGATCCCTTTAATGACAAAACGATTCGTTCAGCGATGGCCGCGCAATTTTCTCTGCGCCTGCGGGTTTTTCCGAACCTGAAAACTTTATCCGGAACCGCCCGTGAATATGCTTATCAGAAAATTTATCTCTCCGACCCGCATCAAGGGTCTAATTTATTTACCGAGAAAGGCTTATATACAAAATCATTAGTCATTATCGGCAGCGAAGCGCATGGCGTCAGCGAACTTGACAACGCAAAACGTGTTACAATCCCGATGCCGGGCAGGTTTGAATCCCTCAACGCAGCCCAGGCCGCGACGATTTTCCTGTTTGAATACGTCCGGCGTAACGCATAAATCAGAATTCAAAATAAGAAGTTGAGGCGGAAGATATTGAAGTACCCATAATCGGGGCGGGAAATAAATAAGCCGCCGCCTCGGGATTTTTTTCTTTTAGCAGCAAAGGCGACGTTCGCCTTTGTTATTCATGCTTCGCGACAAAGTTCGCCATGATGTTAAAAAAATCTTTGACCTGGCTTGGAGACGGGCTTATTGACTGGGTGGAGAGACATGCCCCGAGGGAGTCGGAATGATTCGGGTCATAGCCGTGCATTCCCGCTAAAGGTTTTGACAATACGTCATTCGGTGAAATCTGAAATCCCGGTTCAACTAAGGCAATGGTTTCTCCATAACGCTTATCAGAAAAATTTATTCCAAAATCCTTTTTATCCTGATTATTTAGTACTTTGCAGTGCCGCAGTTCCTTTAATTTGTCAAGAATAATGGATTTGGCGAATTTGTCCCTGAACCAGAAAAGTGCCATTGTCGGATCGTAAACGGCGCGATAGTCATGTCCGTAACTCATTCCCAGAGAAGCGATCTTTTTTTTGATGTTTATTTTCTGCGGCGCAAAAGTCATACCGTGACCTGATAATACTGTTAAATTAAAATTTGGGCTGATTGAATTGCCGGTTGCGATAATTTTTTTAATTTGTCGTTCGTAACGACGTAATTTATTGTCTATTTTGGGAAAATTATGTGGATAATTGTGTAACAAGCTATCCATTTCGTCAATTTGAATGAAAGCGAAATCAACAGATTTATCTTCCAGCCGACTGCGCAAATTCTTTAAGGCTTGAATCGGGGAACTTAGTGAGGCATTGACAATGGAATGAGGTATTTTTTTTTCATTAACTAAATCCACAATACTAATCAGGGGAGCAAAGCAGCCGGGGGCCAATTTTTTTGCATAATGATTAGCTTGTACAAAATAATTAAGATTACGGATCGGGACGGAATATTTTCCGTAATAACCGGAGTTTTTAGCTCTGAATTTGTCATAAAATCGTTGCGCTGTTTCGAATGCGGTATTACTCTTTTTTAAATAATAACTACTGAAACGACCATGTTTATCCGGGGTTTTGCCGGTAAGGGTGGTTGAAATTGCCGCGTGGGAACAACCCAGCTGAGACATTATTGGGAATTGATACTGGCAGTGTTTAGCCAGGAAACCATGTTCCTTGAGAATATGCCAACCCGGACCGGTTAAATATATAAACACGTGTATTGAATTACTCATAATATACAATTCCACAAAAGACCAGTGTGAACGCTCGCAGAATTGTCAAAAAAATGAAATAACGCTCCTGCTTTTCTAAAATAAAACTCCTACTGATAATTATATCGCCTGTAATTCAAAATTGCAAGAAAACAAGGGGAGTTAAGCGGGCATTGAACTTAAATTAAAGCGGCCAGACTTATTCTTATATACATATTCAGGCCTATTTTGCGAGGTGATTGTTATAATTATTTATGACACGCACAAAAAAGGGCCGACATCCGACCGTTTATCAAAACAGCCAGATGCGGCAAGCGTACTCCTCTTACCTATACGCCCTCTCCTCAAATAAAAATACCTCTAAACAATACTATTTTCTTCAAACTCTTCTATCTCTACTTTTGACAAGAAAGTTCCGTGCCAACTTGCAAAAAGAATGTTAAGATATTGATTGTCAAGAGATTGAAGAATTAACGGCGAATATTTAATCAAGGGTAAAGATGTAAAAAAAAACTTACACACAACAGGACATATGTTTGCAATATATTGATAACTAAATAGTTATAAACAAAATAAAACATTTTGAATAATCAAAAAAAGTTGATGGTGTTCAAGAGGAGTAATATTTAGCCTCTTCACAAAAATCTGTTCTGTTCACAGGTCTTTTATGGTTTTCAGCTTGGGTAAATCGTAGATTTTTAGCTTGAAATATTCAAGATCACTGTA
>VAOY01001074.1_pt1 | contig 25725 bp, 19 predicted proteins | sample 3393881 | NCBI WGS metagenome assembly VAOY01 (sample SAMN08290430, study PRJNA428436) | hydrothermal vent metagenome | isolation source: Deep-sea hydrothermal vent chimney | place: Indian Ocean: Southwest Indian Ridge
TTTACTAAGAAGATTTTAACAAGGAAAAGCTTTAAAATCAATATTTTTGTATTATAAGTTGGTGGATTTAATATTATTAGATATTGCAATATGCAAAATGCATGGTGTTTTAATATTGGAAGAAGCTAAAATTACAGTATACTGAGTGCAATTATTATTGTGATTTGTGGAAGAATTGGAAGTAAAATTTTTAAAAAATGAATTAGAATGGGTTGAGTGGAATAATTTTGTAGAAAACAATCCATTAGGCTCAATCCATCAAATTTCTTTGTGGGGGCAATTTCAATCAAACAGTATATATAGGGATAAATTTTGGATTATTGCTGTTTTTGAGAATGGAAAAATTATTGGAGGAAGTTTGGTAATTCGACAAAAACTTCCTTTTGGAAAATGTTGGTTTTATCTGCCAAGAGGTCCTCTTGTAGATTTGAAAACGGAAAAAAGCCAATCTATTTTAAATAAATTATTTATAAAACTAAAACTATTGGCCAAACAAGAAAAAACAGTATGGATTAGAATTGATCCGGAAATTAGTATGAAAAAAAAATTTCCAGGAATAATTGCTAAAGAAGAAATAAAAATAAATTGGAAGAAATTAGGTTTTAAAAACGCACATGCCCATTATCAGCCCGAGAATACAGTAATGCTTGATTTAACAATGAATGAACAGGAAATATTGGCTCAAATGAAACCTAAGGGGAGATATAATATTAAAGTGGCTGAGAGAAATAATGTGATTATTCATAATATGAATAATCTGAAACAAGATAGTGAAAACTTTTATAAAATTTTAAAAGAAACAACGGTACGGGATAAATTTAATGGACATGAATTGAAATATTATCAAGATATGTTGAAAATTTTAGGACCAGAACATATACAACTTTATCTGGCAGAATATGTTAAAATGGGTGAGCAGCCACAAATTATTGCTGGAATTATTGTGACTTTTTTTAAAGATTTGGCAATATATTATTTTGGAGCTTCTTCTAATCAATATCGTAATGTGATGGCTCCATATTTGTTGCAATGGACGGCGATAAAAGAGGCGCGTGAAAGGGGATTGAAACGCTATGATTTTTTGGGAGTGGCACCTGAAAATAGTGATGCTAATCACCCTTGGGCAGGGGTAACAGGTTTTAAATTGAAATTTGGTGGCAAGAGAGTTGATTTTTATCCGGCACAGGAAATGGTGGTCGCGCCGATATGGATGTGGTTAATTGGAATGGTGAAGATGTTATTTAGAATGAGGATATAAAGAAATTGGACTGGAAATATATGGTTTGACTAAAGAAATCATCGGCATTTGAGTGTAAGAAGTTTTTAAATAATGTGAAGGTTGGCTTTTAATGTTAGCAATTGTATCAAATAACTGCTCCATATTATTAACTGTTCCGAAAGTGCCCATCCGTTTACCATTTTGCCCGGATCCATTATAAATTTTATAGGTAATTGAATTATTATTATTTAAAACGACTTCTAAAGTAGGATTTAACAAACTGCGATGGCGATTCATTAATTTGGGGAGATTGCTCCAATTTAACTGCATTACTGCAATACCACGATTAATGGAAGAACTAAAATTATATTGTGTACCTATTTCATTAATATGAGAAATAAATGTTTGTTTGTTTGTCAAATTAGCAACTAATTGCTCATAATGAAGCTGTGAAGAAAAATTTGGATCATCTTCTCGATGCAGATAATTTTCAGACCAGTTTTTAGTGTGACTGATAACATCAATTAATTGATTTAAACTACCGACCTCACCTTCACGAAGATTTCCTCCACGTACCCCGACATAGTCTTTCTCAATCTGATAATGGATAATGCCACCCTTTTTAACTGTTAAATTAATTTTAGGATTACCTGTTTCAAATATATTATTTCTTTTCCAATCTAAATCTACAAAAACTGAATATGGACCTGTTCTTGTTACTGTTTTAGCTTCTCCAACTAAATTTTCAGCGGCATATCTCTTCCAAACTGAAGGAAACTGAAGTTGGTTAAGTGTGAGATTTTGTTTAAATTTTCCTCCTTCAATAAACTTACGAAGTGTGGACATATTGGGAAAATTTAAACGCCCATCACCAGCATCGGGGGATCTCCACATTAAATCATAACCATTAGGAAATTTTTGAATACGACAGGGTAGCGCCATCTCATTGAAAGTATAAATAAAAGTCGCACCTTCCGCATTAGATTCAATTTTTGGAGTAATTTTATCAAATACTTGATCATAAACCGACTTTTGCGGAGATTTTTTTAGAGTTTCAGGTTTTTTGGAATTGGAAGCTGCCGATGAGATTTTTTTAGGACGAGACATATAATCCTGGGCAATCCAACCTTTTTCCCCATTATAAGTTATCTGTACAAAAATTCTGTTTTTTACTTGCCACGGTTCAGCAGCAAGATTTGCAGATGTGCGATTTACAAGTACATTATTTTTTAAATGATTAATAACTCGTCCATTATTTCCACGCATCATTACTTTTTTATTTTCCGATCTGGAAGTAACCCGAAGTTTACCTTGATAGTTCCCCAGAGAAGTTTCGCCATTATGTCCATGTTTCCAATTTCGGGCATAAATATCAAGTCCAACTGGAAAAATTTCGGGAGTGGCAGAACGAGGTTTTCTATGAGTGGGTTTGGGGTTTTTCTCTTTTTTGGCATCAAGATCTCGATCCATATCTTGTTGTAGAACATAATAGTTTTTTTGCGCCTGATAAAGTGTTCCGAGGTAATTTCCATTTACACCTGCCTGCAATGTAGATTTATCAGAAATCTTTAATGCCTGATTTAATGACTTATTGATGCCATTAATCCTATCTTGATATTTAGTAAGTGCATCACCTGAAACAGATTTCTTAGTTTTTAGATAATTAAATTTGTTAGATAAATTATGTTTAATATCTGATACTTTAGTGTGAATAAAGTCCTGAATTTCCTTAAATGCTACAGGGGCGGTGGAAATTTTATTAAATCGCAATTGAGGATGTTGTCTGGCAGCCTGCTGAAGAAGATTAATAATGTTAAGAGATGCTTTAGCAAGGGTGTCTTTGTTAGAACGGATGCTGGCAAGAATATTGATTTGTTCGTTTTCGGTTAGATTTTTATTGGATATTCGATTAAAATTGTTCGTAAGATACTTAGTATAAGTTTTGCGTGATTGTGGATCTTTAATTTTAGAGGCATATTTTAATAATTGAGCAATGCAACCCTTAACATAATCAAACTTGCTCCAAGTTGTTGCTTCTTGTAAGAACGTGCCTAAGCCCATGCCATCTGCTCCTGAGTTATTAAGAGATTGTTGATTAAAAAATTTGTAATAAATCCCGGAATTGTTATATAGTTTCCCCGCCTGTTTATAAATTTCCTTGGACTCATCCATGCCACCCCAAATGGAACCTGCGAACATAGCACCTTCAAGCTGACGACGAGTATTTGATTGTTCAAGTAAACGATTGGTTTCCACACCTCCTGCTACTGCCCCTGCAATCGTCCCTTCCGGTCCTCCTAGGGATCCTACTATCGCCCCAGCAGCTGCTCCCTCCGCGTCAAGCAAGGCTCTTGCAATATCATGTTTTATGCTTTTTGTTCCCTGATATTCTCCAATAAGTGCATTATTGCGTGATGGATCTGTAAGACGCTTGATTTTAGCAGTTGTTTGATGCCAATTAGTGGTATTAACTGCCTCAGTTGAAGGTTTTATTTTGAAAAGAAAATCCAATTGAGCATCTTCATTATCTTTTGTATCTAATGCTTTTAATTTTTGAAATTGATTAATTAAATATCGTTCATATTTATTTTTTTGAGATAGATTCTGACTGTAAGTATCGTTCATCAATAATAATGAAGCCATCAAACCATGTACTCGATCAAATTTAGAATATGATTTAACTACTTCTAAATAAGGTTTTAAATGCATTCCATATTGTAAATCTGTATAATCCAATCTATTACCCCATTTCTCAGAATAAAGTTTTTTAGTTTTTTGCATTTCCATATTAATCATATTTTTACCTGCTTTATCTCCTCCGTTAAAAATATGAATACCATATAGGTAACCATCTAAAACACGTCGTGTGCGATTATTGGAATTTGTTTCTTTGCTGAAAGGATTAATGCTGTCTTCATAATCGGAAATTGTAGCATTAGGCCTATCAGGATCAGTTTTTAAATCAATTTGTGCGGTTATTGCTTGTCGAGCAAGAGGGGTTTTAGGGGTAGTAAGTTGATCGTGTTTAGATTTTCCCAAATCTTTACTATGCTTTGATTTATATTGTTCTAACCGCGCTATTTCTGGATTTATTGTATTAAAATCTGCAGGTATTTCGGTTTTGGGGGGCATGTTAAATTGATCGGATGCTTTAGGTTGAATGCGGTTTTTAAATGGAGCTAAATGTCTTACAGCAGTTCTTGTTTGTTTCACAATTTGGCTTTTCTGTCGCATATAATTATCAACTAAAGAATCAATAATTGCATCACGATTAGCTTCGGTATCAATTGAAGAGTTATGAATTTTGGCGTAGACATTAGTATCTATAGATTTAAGTTTTGAACCATTCATAATATACTGAACAATTCTAGTGGTATCATTATTGTGATTTTCTTTTAATCGTTTTTTAATCTTCTTGCTATTAAAACCTTTATCGCCTAATTGTGAAATAGTGTTTGTTAAATGGGTAATTTCATCACTTGCGGTTAAATTTCTAGAATTTTCCTGACTTGAGGATCCTGAAGGCTGGTGTGCGGATTGAAAAATTAAGCGAGAAGGGACAGAAAAACTATAATTTGATTTCTTTTTATAAAACATGATTATTTTTTTAAATCTTTATATTATAGCATAAAAAACTTTAAAATAAAAGAATACGATAGAGATCCTGAAACAAGTTCAGGACGAGGGGGTCTCGGTTCAGGACGAGTGGGTGAAAGAAAGGGTAGATCCTCATTTATAGTTGAAATGAGGAGGGGTGAAAGGATATATTCCAGAGGGGATTCATGGTTGAAATGGGTTCAGTTCAAAATTTGGGTTCGGCGCATCTATAGATTATAGCATTAATTTCAAGTTTTTTCAAATTTATTTGTGATTTTTATTTATAAAGCCCCCGTCCGATGGACGGGGGCGTGAGAGAACATGACAGTGGGCGAATGAGAAACAAGATAGATTACAAATAAATTATGCTTCTTGACTGTTAGATTTAATATATTTTTTGGCAACTTTGATAACCTGTTGGACTGCTTCTGGGTATGACGGTTTGGCTTTATTAATAGGAAAGATTATATAATTAAGAGCCGGATATTTTTTATCTGGATCACGTTCAATGGTGGTCACTTGAATATTGGTCACTCTGCCAATTTCATTATAATCAGCTGAAAAAATTAAGCCTGGGAATGCTTTAATAAAATAATTAGAATTGTCCTTTTGGATCTTAGCTAAATCTGAATATTTATTTAAAATAGTAACCAAAAAACGTTCTTGCGAAATTAAATAATTATAATCAGGTTTTGAATTTGTAATATTTTCATAAATAGATTTGCATGAAAATGAACATTCTTTTTGTCTGGCCATTTCTCTTCTTTCAATCGTTTGTTGTGAGTGATCAAGATTATGTTGAAATGCTAAACTTTCATTGCTGATTTTCCCTGTTTGATCGCGACCACTAAGTAGATTGGAAAGATTTTTCATAGATTGATTAAGCTCTGTCAGGGAAACTGATTTGTTTTTAAATTGCTTTTTAATTGTCCCAATCATGTTTTCAGCTAGTTTTTTTGTCTTAAAGCAAAAGGATCACTGTTCTCAACTGTGTTTTGATAATAAAGTAAGGCACTAAAATGCTGTTGAAGAATGTTAAATCTGCTTTTTAACGCTCGTTCAGAACTTTGAATATCTACTTTTCGACTGGAAAAATTTTCAGGTTTAAGAATTCGCGAAATATCCAATAGGGCTTTTTGACGAATTGCTTTTTTTTCTGTCAGATTACTCCCTCTTAAATCAGTTAAAGCAGAATCTAAACGTGCTTTAGCCGCATCAATTCTAATAGCTAAGTCGGGATTTTCTATTTTGGCACGATAAGCTAGTTCTTTCATCATTTTATTAGCTTGTTCGGGTGCCTGAATTTCGCCGCGTAAAGCTGCTGTTACTGTGGCTTGGGCTAGAGAGAGGATGTCTTTATTTTGATGTTTTTGTGGTTTAGATGATGGTGCTCCCATATTATTTATTTTTTAAAGATTTTAGTAATTTTTGTGTAATTTGTTCTTCAGTTTTTTCATATTTCTTTTCAGCCTGCTTTATTTTTTGATAAATATCTTGATGTTTTAAACTTTCCAATTCAATTTGGAAATTAGTATAAATTTTCTTAGTTTCAGAAAGATTTTTTTTATCAATTTCAATATATTGAGCTCTTTCTGTAATTAAAGTAAAATAAAGAGACTGGGCTTGTTCAGATTCCGGAGCATGAGCGATTTTCAATGTTTCTAATAATTGTAATGGTTTTAAAGAACGAACAGCGGATGATTCGTTGATTAAATCGAGTAGATCTTGGATTGTGAAGAGATAAGTTGGCATTAGTTTATGAAGCGGTTGAGTCAATAATATCGGAGTCATAAGCTTGAACAAAGCTTTTTAATTTATGATTATATACTTATAATTTATGTTATGAGTTTGCTAAACGATTCCAGTTAGTGGAATAAGGCGGGTATTTTATTGTGTTTATGGCATGTTTATGAATGGATGGCATTGATTTGCTAATGTCATCATTAGTTATTTTTTTTGGTGGTTTAGCTGATTTTTTGAGAATATTGAGAGCAGATTTAAATCTGTAAAGATTTACTTCCAACTCATTAAGTTTCTCTATAGCCCACCGTAATTCATGGAAAGCTGTATTTGCATTATCGAGAGATGTTTTTAATAATTTTGTAGCACTGTTTAAGCTTAGCATATTGAGGAGTTTGTTGCTGTTTCTTCTTTTCTCTGTCTGAGTGGAGTTGGTGGGGGGATACTTGTTGTTGTAATTCTTAAATGCTGATTTATATGCCTTCATAGATGACTTCAATGATGGGAGAGCCTTGTTATAATAATCGACCTGCTTATCTTTCAAAGCATGTTGTTTTCCTTCCAAGGTGCCTAATAGCTTTTTATAGTTGTTATAAATGTGCGGGTACTTCGTTATAGCAGTTGTATTAGCCTTAATTTCTAATGACAGGTTTGTTGAAAGTAACAACTTGGCATCAAGGATCGACATAGATTTCAACTTAATATACTCCATCTTCTTAGAAGCCTCAGTATCATTCCCCTTAGCTTTCTTAGCTTTCTTAGCTTTCTTAGCAGCCTTAGCTTTCTTAGCAGCCTCAGTAATAATCTCAGTTTTCTTAGTAGCCACTTCACTTTTTAAACCTGTTTTTTTATACCAATACTTATACTTATTTGATGGAGTGATATTAGAGTTGACCATAACTGAAGTAAGTAGATTCTTAAGTTGAGTATTTGCCTTTTTCGCATTAATGTCGTGGCTGTTTTCAGCTTGGACCGAAAGTCGATAAGCCTTCTTGAGATCAGTGATTTTCTGCTGAATTTTCTTATGACCTGAAGAAGATTTTAATTTAGCTTCAAGTTTGGCAATGGCGTTTTTAGCAAAAACACGAGTCATATTTCTTTTTTCCATAGCTGCAGTAATGATCTTTTTTGTTTCTGGAGGTTTTTTGGAAAATTTTGCTGGTTTTTCTGGATTCTTCTTTGGTGTTGGTGCTGGTGTTGGTGCTGGTTTAGGTGCTGGTTTAGGTGCGGAGCTCATATTTTTATTTAGTTAAATTTATGTTTTTTAATTGATGTTGACGATCTTGCTCCTCTTCTTTTATTTGGGAATCTTTAAGAAAATCATTGGCGGAAGAAATTTGTTGTTGTAAATCTGTAGCCGCTTGATTTGCTAAATCGTTTTGAATTTGTAAGGAATCTAAATAATTCTTATCTAAATCAAGAATTTGTTTGCTGGCTAAAATTAAAGTTTTAGCAGGTGCGTGCTGATAAAGTTCCAAAAAATATTTTAGTTGATCTGGTTCCAAATTTTGAGCAATTGGAGAGTTTTTAAGAATTCGACTGAATTGTTTATAAATTATTTTCATTTAATTTAAATAATTTTTATTAGCCTGATCACGAATATTGTGGGCAATTCCTTTAATTTCTCGACGTACGTTTTTTTGTTCAATACGTTCCCGATGTAAACGTTGTCTAACATAAGCAGCATTATTTCCCATGTGTTCTTCAATTTTCATAATCGGCTTAATAAGTGGTACGATGGGTCTTAATTCAGGGAAAAATAAGGCACCAACTTTAATTCCATATTTTAATAGAATTTTTTCAGCCCCACCTAATTTAGCAACTTTTTTCTCCATTACTTCACCCTGTTCATCAAGATGACCTTTATAATTCAGTAATCCCACTTTTATCATATATTCAATTGGACCACCAATTCCAGGTATACGAGCGAATGTTATTGCAGACAATTGAGCGTTTTTTGGAAGTTTGTTCCAAGCTGTACGTAATGACTTCATGGAAGAAGTTTTGTCAATCGTGGATACAAGTTTATAAAGTATTTCTTTGTTCTTAGGATGTTTCGCAAGTTGTTCAATCTGATTAGCGATTCTCTCCTGTTTAGATTCTGGTTTTTTCATTGATTTTAGCGCTTTTTCATTTTTTGAAAAATCGTATTTAGATAATTCAGATGTTGGGGTTATATGTTCTTTCATTTTGTTTATGTTATTAAATAAATCTTTTAATTATACTATATTTTATATATTAATGCAAGAGGGGAGGAGCCCCTTCCTGAAATGAATTTAGGATCAAGCCAAAGTTGAGGATATGATGTGGAAACAAATTCGTAATGAGGAAAGTCAAAATTGATAATAATTTTAGCTTTTTTACGTTATAATTAGTGAAATTTATTTAATTATTTTTTAAAAAATGAGTACAAAATTGTTTAAGCAAGGAATTTTAGGACTTTTTACAATAGTGATTTTAGTAATTGGATTACCAATTGCCTTTGCTGCTACTGCTACAACATTCAGTAATGGAAGTATTACTCATAATCCTTATTATCCAACAAAAGGAAATGCAACTTTTAGTTATACTCTAAATAATTCCCTTGGTAATGATGTGGTAGCAAATATTTATGCTACCACCAATTTTAACCTCCCTTTGCGTACATGGACTTTTCATAGTGTAAGCTCTGGAGTACATAGTTGGGTATGGGATGGAAAAGATACTCAGGGGAAAATTTTAGGAAATGCTTCATATGCTTTAAAAATATTCAGTGCGAACGGAAATATTCAACCTTTATCAATCAATTTCACAATTGGTTCAGTATTAATCCCATTTCCGATACTTCCAGTTGTTCTACTTCCGACGGTTAGTAATTTAAGTGTTTCACCAAATCCTTATTATCCAACAAAAGGAAATGCAACTTTTAGTTATACTCTAAATAATTCAAGTGGTTCTGCCAATGTGTTAGCAGATATATTTAATATTGCTAGTCCCAATAGCGTTTTACATAGCTGGAATTTGAGTAATCAAAATTCTGGAAAAAATACTTTAATTTGGGATGGAAAAGATACTCAGGCGAAAGTTGCCACCAAGGGATCATATTCCTTAAAAGTTTATGGTCTAGATGGAAATATTCAAATTAAATCAGTACAGCAAAATTTTACAATTGACGCAGCTCCCACTCCTGCTAGCAATAATTGTGATGGTTTTAGCGATGTAGATAAGAATGATTCTGATTGTGCCGCATTCACTTATATGAAATCTATTGGAGCGATGACCGGAAATCCTAATGGAACATTGACACCGGAACAATTTTTGCAAAGAGATCAAATGGCAAAGATTGTTTTAAAAACATTTAATAAATATGATAGTTCAGTTGATTATTGTCATGGATTAAACCCTTTTCCAGATGTAACTAATACTGCATGGTCATTTCAATATATTTGTCGGGGAGTAGAACTTGGTGTGATTACTGGTTATAAAGCTGGAATAGATGCTGGATTCTATCGACCTGGAAGATCTGTGAATAGAGTGGAATTTCTTGCGTTGGTGCTTCGAAATTTAAATGAAAATATGCCTAGCAATAATTCTTATTCTTATCATGATGTCCCAACCGGACAATGGTATAGCGGTTATGCAAAATATTCTAAAAATAATGCTTTGTATATTGGAACCAATTTATATTCGACAGCCTATACCACTCGAAGAGAAGTGGCAGAGATTATATATAAACTACATAATCTTGGAAAGATTTAAAATGGACTTGTCGCCACAATAGCAGGTTGTTGTGACGGTGGTGGATTTTTGTGATCAATATTAGTAGAAATATTGGCTTTAATTTCTTGCGTAATAGTTATTGTACCAATACTTTTGATGTCCTCGGTAGGTGAGTGAGAATGTTTATTAATCCACTTAATTTGGAGTGCTTCGGGAGTGTTTTTAGATGGATCTACACCAATACGGTCATAATAATCCAATTTAATTTGATTACTGTATTGTTCAGAACAATATCTTAATTGAGCAGAAGACAAATTACCATTAATTAAAACAAGATGGAAACCCGTCCCCTCGGTTGGAGGTTTGCGAAAAAGTGCGATATCATGGGAATTAATTGTTCCCTGTTTAGGATGATTGAAATCAATAGGTAAATGTTTAATAATGTTCTTTATTATTTCTGCAGATTTCATTAAATAGGTGTCTCCTCCAATATGTCCAAAAACTTCATTGATTGATTTAAGTTTAATATCCAGATTATATGTGGAAAATGTTTTGTGTTTGATTGTATTTTCATTAAGAAATTCACCAAAGGAAACATTATTGGGTAAGCCTGTTAAAGAATCATATAATTTCAATTTAATTAAATAATTATGATGAAATTCCAGAAATTTATGTCGATACATATCTAAATTTTGTCCCAGGGATTCACGAAGAGAATTAAAAAGTTTATTATTGAAAGATGTTGAATTGATTATTTTTAATAATATTTCACGAACTTTTATAGGAACTTTGTCCAATAATGGTTTGATTTCTTTCCAACCGCGCACTTTTTCCATAACATTAAATTCGGCATGGGTTTTATCGACAAGTTCATAATAAATTTGGTGGAGATGTGTCGCCTGAGATAATTGACCGGGTTGCGGTGAGTCTGATTTAACAGTAATTGGAAGTAGATTATAAATAACTCTATTTCGTCCACTTATTTTCCCTTGCTCAAGAATCCTATCTGCGGAACGATTAAGATTATCAAAAATGCGATGTGGTGGGAATTTGGGATGATCTCCAGCAAATTCAACGATGCCAATGGTAGAACCTCCAATTGGACCACGACCTTGAGAGGTCTCATTAATGATTTGTTTGGGAGTTAAATCATATCGAATTTTACCACTTGCCTGTAAATATTCTATTAAATTTTTAACTAGATGGGGATCAATCTCATTTAATTCATGAATAATATTCTGTTGTAAATTAATTCGGAATTGATCCATTGTTTTTGCAAGTGTAACAGAATCCATACCTTTAATATAAACTTTAATTTCTTCTCCACCTTCACGAATAGCGATGGCCTCATGACCATCAGCATGTAATTTATTGACTAAATTATGAAAATTTTCACTAATAACTTTAATTAAGACATCACCAAAATGAGTTCCTTTTAATTTATTAAAACTTCCAAAATAATCTCCATCAAATGAAGCTACAGAAAATTTTTCTTTAGCTTTTATCCAGTTTTCTACGAATTTACTTGCATGTCGATTATAAAGTCCAGTCATTTGATCAAGGAGGGCATCGCTCCATGCTTTAGCCATATATTCTGATTGATCTGGATTTTGTCGAATAGATTCAGATAATTTTTGAGTATTGATTTTACCATTAAGATTATGATTAAGTTCTGTTATTTTATTGAATTCGGTACTCCCTTCAAGATAAGGTTGTAAAGGATTATCATTAGTGACTTTAGAGATTTGTTCACTGAAATATGCTTTTTTACCTATAATACTAATTTCCCTCGGAGTATTGTCGCGGGGGGTTAAATCTATTCCTTTGCCAACTTCGGAAATAGTAATTGGTTCATAATTTTGTTCGGCTGATTCTTTTTTAGTGGTTAATGTGGAGATGTTTGTGTCTGAATCAATCCTTTCCATAACATCATGTCCCCATCTTAAACCTAAAATAGTGGCTATATCTTTGATATTAACCTGTCCATGAATTGCTCCCATAGTTGCAATGTCCACTGAATAACTGGCATAGGAATTAATTTCCAAAGCTTTTGAAAATCTGCCAGTGACTCCGAGAGCACCAAGCATTAAAAGATTTTTAGCCCATTCATTTTGCATACTTTTTCGAATATTAAAATGTCCAGAACGAATTCCTTCAATAACTGCATTGGAAGAAGTAAAAACTGTGTTTTCCACTAAAAGTCCACCTGCATAAGAAGCTAATCGACGAGCTCCAGAAATTACACCAAAAGTGGCAGCTTCTGCGGTCGCCTCCGACATTCCTATACGAAGTAACGCTCCAGAAATAGCACCTCCAGCCAATCCACTTATTCCTCCGCTAACAGCTATTATGGCAATATTGATCGGTAATTCCTGTACTAATTGATGCAATTCTTTATCGGAAATGGCAAAAGTGTTGTGACCAAATATTTTACGTGGCGCAATCCCTTCCATTTCGGCATATTCATTCCAAATCGGTTGTAAATCTGGCGGCAAAAGAGAAGTGTCTTCTTGCTGTTGTAATTTCACTTCCTGCGGACGGATCTTTTGCAACATGGCATTTTGTAATGCATTATAAGCTTTTCTGTCATCAAAAGGATGTGACTTTACATAATCCTTTCCAAACCTTTGAAGATATTCTTGTTTGGCTTGCTTGACGCGATTGTTAAGTTCATAATGAAATGTAGGATTGGCATCATATTTAAGTTTAAGTTGATTAATTGTAACAGATGTTTGTGCAAGACGATTAAGTCTGTGACGAAAATATAATTCAAAATATTGCTCAGCTAATTTGGTATTACCTTGCTGATGATATTTGCGTGCCAAAGCGAGAATTCCTTCTTTTCCTTTTTCATATTCAATTTGATCTCCAATAACATCAAATTTAGAATCAGTGGAAAATTTGAGTTGAATTTTTTCTTTACGAACAGCGGTGGCAAAATCTAAATATTTACCAGTACTAATGGGATTTTTAAGTTTAGTAATTCCATTAGCGATTTGTTTATAATGAGTATAAGCTAAAGTTGTCTGGGTAGAAGGCAAACCTCGATGTATGCCATGTGAATATATAATATATTTCTGAGGAGGAGTTATTTTTGCAAATTTTTCTTTTACCTGCTGATATTCAGTTTGACAGATTTTTATTAGTAGTTGACGTGCGGATTCACGATAATCAATTTTGCCTTTAATTGGCGGTTGTTTATTGATTTTTTCATAATAGATCAATAATAATTTTTTAGCACTAATTAAATTTTGATTAGCTAAAAGTTTCCGGGCTTGAAAAAATTCTTTATTGTCACCAGTTGCCTGTTCAACTTTTTGTAAAATTAATTGGGCACGTTGTTTATAACTTTCTTTTCTAGCGACAAGTTCAGAATTAGAGGTGAAAGCCGTTGATTTGATGTCCTGATCTAAAAATTGATGAAGAGTTTTTTGTGCTGTATCTAAATCACCCTGCTCAGCTTCTTTAATACCTCTCCAAAAATTAACTGTGGCCTGAGGTGCGGTAAGGGCTTTAATATCTTCCTGTAATTTAATTTTAACCACCGCCATTTCTATCATGATTTGTTTTTTCTTTTTGAGTGGTAAATTTTTGAAAGTTTTGCTGGCTTCAAATTTGGGATTTAAAGGATTCTTTAAATTTGCCCTTATCACAAAATATTTGCTGTATCCAGAAGTATATATTTTTTGATACAGCTCAATAATTAGTTTTTTCTCACCAAGAAAATCAATCTGCTCCTTTAATGTTTTCTGTCTTAATTTTAGATATTCTGAAGGAAGAGTAGAGTGCGCTTCAAGCTGGCGACGTAATTTACCTGAATTAGAAAGTGCTTGACTTAAGAAATTAGTTATTTCAGAAGAAAATATATCTGATTGACCTACTCGTGCATCAATTTGTTGTTTAATTATTTCACGAGAATTGTTAAGTTTATTAAATTGTTTTTCAAGGATAGAAATGGTTTTAATGTTTGTTGTATATTTTTCGAGTGAAGTCCTTAGTTTCAATCCTGTAATATTTAAACTTTCATAAGATTTCGGGGTTGCAGGAGTGGAAGTGATATGGGAAGGTTTAAATATTATATGAGAATTTGAAGATTTATCAGTTGTTGCCCCATTAGTTCTTTTCTCGGCTTTAGTTTTGTTGGCTTTGGCAGCAAGTGCTTCGTTATAAAGAGCCGCGCCGCGATTAGCGGCGCGGCGGAGTAAAGAATTAATATCATTTTCCCCCTGAATAAAATATTTTTTTGCTTCTTCTGGTCCTTGATCTAATTTTTCTCTTTTTTGAAGAGTCTGAAATTCATTAACCTGATTGATAAAAATATTTTGATAATTTCCAGATGCAAAAATTCGATTTCCTATTGCGAGATTTTGTTTTTCCTTCTCTACTTGAGTAGAGATTTTAGACTGCTGGGTATCTATTTGTCTCCCCATTCCTTTAGGCATAAGTTTAGAGATTTTTTATTTGTTTTTCGATTTTTCGTTCTGCTTCTTTCTTTTCAAGATGTTCTTTAGTGGAATGAATATTGCGAGTAGTCTTTTGAATAATTGTTTTGAGTTCACTTAAGAGCTGATGATTATTATCTTCAGCTAAAGCCAATTCAATAAATTGATCGATTTTAATATTGGAATCCCTTAATTGCTCTCCAATAAGTTGGATAATAATTGGAGGGAGTTCAGGTGAAATTGTTTTCCAATATTCTTTGTCTGTAGTTGACAGTAATATAGATTTTTGAAGATTTTTAAGTAGAATTTCATTCCAATTTGAAAGATTTTGTTTTTGAGGCATAGGAATACATATTAAATCTTAATATTATACCATAAAAAGCAGCTCTTTATTGAACTATAAGCTATAAATGAAATAAATAGGAATTGACTAAATAAGTTAAAGGTGTTTTGATTTTTCGCTTTTAATCCTCGAAAAATTTTAAACTTTCTATTTTAATTCTCTGAATAAGATTGTTATCAAGCTTTTGAAAATCGCTGGAATTAGCTAGAATGTCAGGGAATTGTTCTTCCATTTTATAGAGAATTAAAGCGGCGGCACCTTTTAAAAAATGATCTAATTCAGTTTTAGGAAATTGTGGACCACTAGAAATGGGAGGATAATTACGATAAAAAAAATAAATATAAACTATTTTAAGAATAAATCTTTCTGCAGCCTTTTGTTCATTATCTGGAAATATGTTAAAAGATTCTTTTAAAATTGGAATAATGTGAATATGAAAAGCTTCTATTGACTCCTTATAGACTTTTAATTCATTAAGTTGTTTGATAATTTGGAAGATTGAATTGATTAATAAATTATAAATAACCGGGTTTTCACGATTGTTATCTAGTCTATTTATGGACATAATTTGATTATTAGGTTATTTATCTTAACAGATTATAATCTCTTTAGCAAGGACTATCCGATATATAGAAATTTAACTTGTTTTTCTGTCTTGACCCGTCAATTTCTTATAGGTTTGATCGCTCACTGATCTTAAAAATGTTCTGGAAGAAGGATCAAAATTAGTCTCTTTACGGTAGAAATAGTGTATTTTTTGAGCTGTGGTCTCATCATAAACAGCGGCAAAATAGAAAGTTTTTCCATTAATATCAACATTTACACCAGAATTAGTGGCAAAATGTTCTTTTGGGAGAGGATTTTTTAAAGCATTGATAATTTGTCTATAAGTATTTTTATCAATACCATGTATTGGTCTATGAGGATTCATTTTTTTACCTTCTTTATAAAAGGCAATAATGTCTGCGCGTGCACTCGCATCGGTTCTCTTAGCCTCCTGTAAAATTGATGTTTGCTGATATTTAAGCTCTATATTTTTGTTTGGAGTAGATTGTTTTGAAGTGGCGCTTAATTCCGTGGCCTTGGGAGGCATCATTTGGTCCATTTTCTTTTTAGCCTGCTCGGCGGTTGATTGTTTCTGAGCTTCATGGGGAGCTTCAGAGGGAATAGGTTGAAAAAAATAAATTAATCGATTTTCAAACATAATGTTATGGGTTATTGATTGTTAAAAATGGTTTTTAAAAGTTTTTCAGCCCGAGTTAAATCCTGCTTTTGTTGTGATGCTTCAGCTATATGAAGATTTTTTTTCTGTAATCTTGTTTTAGCAGTTTTTTTAATCTGTCTAATCTCAATTTGTTGATCTTGTGTTTGAATATTAATGATGGCCTGATTTATTTCCCGATCTGATCTATCTTGATATTCCAAACAAGATTTCCAAATGTCATTTTCTTTAAATTCTGCAAAATAGAGAGAATGTTTAGCTATATTAAATAATTTTTCGAGAATTTGTTTTGAGGCCATGGGAAATATTAAATCTTAGTATTATAACATATAATTTAATATATTTGCAAATGATTAGATATATTTGCAACACCCATTCAAGAATTAGAACTCCTGATCATTATAGCCCTATTTTGAATTCATGGTTATGATGAAGATGTTTCAACTGCTAATTTTAATTTGCTTAATTCAGTATCTTTGGCTGCTGATTTTTTGAATAGAATATAAAATGCAGTGGGTAATATAACTAAAGTAAGGATTGTGGATGTAGATAAACCAAAAATAAGAGCGGCTCCTAACCCTTGCCAAGTTTCATTAGTTAAAGTGAGGGGAATCATCCCAATAACTGTAGCAATAGATGTAAGGAAAATCGCTTCAAGACGTGATTTGGAAGCATCTATAATCGCTTCTTGATAAGGAATTCCCACTTTAAGATTAAGGTTTACCTTATCAATTAAAATAATTGCATTCTTAACTACAATTCCAAAAAGTGCAAGAATCCCAATTAAAGCAGGGAATGTTAAAGTGAGTCCAATTAAAGTAAAACCGAAGAACACGCCGGTTATAGCGAGAGGAATAGTAATTAAAACCAAAGCGGCTTTACGAAAAGAATTAAATTGAATAACTAGCGTTGACACAATCAATATAAAAGCCACGATCATAGCGCGTAAGATTGATAAAATAGAGTCCGTATTGGTTTGATTAGCACCTCCGTAAGTTATTGTTATATTTTTGGGTAGGGGATTTGCCTTAATTTTATTTTTAAATTCTGTGAGAATATCGGTTGGCAAATAAGGTTTGGTAACTGCAGCAGTTAAAGTAATAACACGTTTTTGGTCTACACGATGAATAGAAGTGAGAGCAGCTCCAATTTTGATATTGGTAACCTCTCCAATTTTAACTGGTTGTCCGGTTTGTGATGTGATAGTAATATTTTTCAGTTTTGCGATTGTATTAACAGTGTCTTTCTGAAACTGAGCGCGGACATTTATCTCATCTTGATTACGCAAAATAGTGGTTACATCAGTACCGGAAATAGCGGTACGAAGAGCCCTGGCAATTTGGGCAGTGGTTACACCTCGAGCACTAGCTTGTTCTGGTAAAACATGGAAAGTAAATTCTCCGGGAGAAAGATTTAAAGAAGTTTTTTCATTCACTGTCCCTGGAATAATATCTAAGATATTTTTATATTTATCAACTACCGTTTCCAGTTGATTTAAATTGTCTCCGGCAAATTGAGCTTGAAAATCGGCTCCTGCGGGTGGTCCTCCTTGAATTTCAATTAATTCGATTTTCGCTCCATGAATTTTATTTAATTTTTGTCTTAAATTAGCAGCAATATTATAAGATTTTTTCTTGATTGGACGATTATTATAATCATAAAGATTAATAGCAAATTGTGCACGATTTGTTTGTCCTCCTCCACCATTACTCATTCCTAATTCTCCTTTAGAAGTATTAACTCCAGCGGACCCAATTATTTCAGAAAAATTTTTAATATCTGGCTCAGTACGCAATACTTTTGTTACTTGATCAGCAATTTTTGAGATTTGATTGGTTAATAACCCTGGTGCGCCGGTAATATTTACATACATATATTGTTGATCGGATGCAGATAAAAATTCGGATTTTAAAATACCTGAAGCAGGAAGGGCAATAGCACCGATAAAAAGAACAACAGCTACAGTCAAAACTAAAATCCTTTTAAATCGAGAATTCAATATTGAATTTAAAAGTTTATCGTAAGCCGGTAAAATTTTATCAAAACTTACAATACCACCACTAATTTTCCCCCAGAGAGTTCTATTTGCTTTAGAATCAATATAATGATGGCGAATACGTGCTTTTATCTTTGCTGGATCCGCTAATTCTTCTAATTGTAATTGTTCGTTTTGAATAAGTTTTTCTTTGAGACCACTGTGATAACGGAAAAAAAGTATAAATAGAATTAAAATTAAAACTACACTCATAATTACATTACCAACTGTTACGGAAAATATTAGGCTAATCAAAGAAAGCAAAAGAATTATTCCCAATATTGCCATAAAAGATTTAAACCAAACCGTGGTAAGACGAAATCTCTCCAGAACAGCTCCCATAGTGTGATTGATAAAAATAGCAATTAACATGGAAGAAAAAATAGTCATGCTAACTGTAATTGGAATTGAACGGATAAATGAACCAATAATACCAGTAGCCAATAATAACGGAATAAATGAAAACATGGTGGTTAATGCTGTGGTAATAAGTAAATTTTTAAAATCACGAAATACTAATAAAATGGCTTCTTCAGGTGTGAATTTACCGGTAGAAAGATAACGTTTGGTAGCTTGTACTACAACAATGGCATCATCAACTAAAAATCCTAAAGACATAATTAACGAGAAAAGAGAAAGAAAATTTAAAGTTATGCCGAATAAAACCATAAACCCAAAAGTAGATGAAAATACTAATGGAATAACTAATCCGGCAACCAAAGCTTCTTTTAATCCGACAAATAAAAGTAAAACAAAAAATACCAATATAATCGTAATTATAGCATCACGAATTAAGTCCCCAAAGTCGGAACCGATTTGTTTGGAAATATCTAAAATAGTTGCTGCTTTAAGATTTTGTGGGAACTCTGTTTGCTGCAGTATCTTCAATTTATTTTTACCTTGATTAATCAAATCAATGATAGAATAACCTGTTTTTTTTATTACATTAATAGTAACAGCATTTTGAAGCTCACCGCCTTTAGCAGAAAAACGATTGATTACTTTATTATCCTGAGCTTTTTCAATAACATTGGTAACATCGGTAAGTTTAATAATGGTGCCAGTGCTGGTTGTGATTGGTAATGCCCGAATATCATCAATTGTATTTGTCTTACCATTAATTTTTAAAGCATATTGATAATTTCCAATATTTATCATGCCAAGCGGCAAAGATAAATTAGCGGCTTTGATTTGACCAATAACCTGATTCATAGAGAGTCCGTAGGCTTGTAATTTTTTAGGATTAAAATCGAGAGCGATTTCAGTAATATCGCCGCCACTAACCATTACTTTGCTAGTTCCGGGCAGTTTATCAAGTTGATCTTTTAAATCATCAGCATATTTTCTTAATGTAAATCCATCATAAGGACCGGAAAGTACTAATGTCCAAATTGGTGTATTGGAAAAAGAAACTTGGGTCACTTGTGGATCAGAAGCCTCACTTGGAAGATTAGGTTTAGCTTTATTTACAGCATCACGTAAGCGTCTAATACTATCATTTAAATTTTGATTAGCATTAAACTCCGCTGTAATAGTGGCAAATGAGTTTAAAGCTGTAGCTTTCATTGTTTTTAAGCCTTTCAAACCAGCAATTTCTGGTTCAATTTTTTTAATTACTAATTCTTCCATATCGGCAGGAGAGGCCCCTGGTAAACTAATTGTAACTACTCCATAAGGAATCTTTACTTCTGGTGATGATTCAAGAGGAAGCATATTAAAAGAAACAATTCCCCAAATTAGAATTGCAATTATTAAAAGTATGACTACCCGAAAATTATCGAGAAAGAATTTTAGAAAAGATTTATTATCTTTTGGGGTAAATTTAAGTTGTCCAAGATAAAGGGAATCGGAACTAGATGAATTAGATTGTGGAGTTGTTTTTTTTGACATTACTTTGAAGAGACGGTTACGGGTTGTCCTTCGATCAGCTCATGTGCACCTTTGAGAATTACCCGCTCGTTTTTGACTAGTCCACTTAAGATTTCAATTTGATCTCCGACGATTTTGCCTGTGGTCACATCTATTTTTTTGACATGACCACTGTCTACTATATAGACAAATTGTTCATGAGTACCAATAGTCACAGCATCTAAAGGAAGATAAAGAGAGTTCTTATTTTTTGAACTAATTTGTAAAGGTAGTTTTACATTTAAGATCTGTCCAACACGGAAGAAAATTTTTGGTAAAGCTATTTTTACTTCAACTAGACCAGTTCTAGCATCGGTAATCGGGGATATACTAGATATAGCTGCGTCTACCCATTGATTAGCAATTTGAACTTGAGCGATAATATTGGGAGAAATTTGATTAGCTGTATTTGTGTCTACATGAAGAATAACTTCAAAATCAGAAGGGGTAAGAATTGAAAATAGTTTATTTTGTGGTGAAACTGTGTCATTTAGGTGTAAATCTAAACCAGCTATAATACCATCTTCTGGTGCTTTTATAGTAAGTTGATTTAATTGAGATTTGGCTAAATTGTAATTTAATTTAGCTAATTGAAGTTGATTATTGGCTTGATCCTGAGCAGTTTTAAGCTGTTGTTTGGTTGCTTCAAAAGCTTTCTGCGCCTGTTGCATAGCAATAATACTATGTCCATCATAGCCAACTTTTTGTTCAGTTGACTGTTTAGTGGCAACGGTAGCATTAAGTTGTCCCTGAGTTTTGATAACTTGACTCAAAATTTGATTATTCCCGAGTTTGATAGAATCAATGCCATCATTGTAAGCGAGCTTCGCTTTATCATATAAGGTATAAAGCTTATTTAAAGACTGATTTTCTTTTAGATAAGTAGCACAAAGGCTACTGTGCATATCAGTGGAAGGGGATTTAGAAGATGTTGATTGTAAATTGGACTGATGAATAGAAGTGGTACAGAGTTGATTGGAGGTATTTGAATAATTATTGAGAGATTTAATTTGACCAATGGTATTATGCTTTTGACTTTGCATTTCATTAATAGAAGAAATTAAATCGTTTAAATTTTGGTGAGCATTGGTTAAATCACGATTAGTTTTGGTGTTGGAAGATGAAAGTGAATTGTTTAATAAATTGATACCCTGCTGAAGGGAACTAATATTTGAATCCATAACTGATAAATTTGTAATGAAAGCTTGTGTTTGATTTTTAGCATTTTGAAGTTGAAGCTGAGCATTTTGTAAAGTGATTTTACGGGTAGTCGACAAATTGTCCACACTCCGTTTAGCAAAATTATAATTTTGCTTAGCAATTTGATATTGGGTTTCAATAGGATTTGATTCCCCATTAATTCCAGTTAATTTAATGATAATATCACCGGTTTTTACAAAATCTCCTTCGTGAAAATTGATTTTTGTAATTGTTCCACTAACAGCTGAATGTACTCCAATTAAGGTTTTGGAAAATACCTTACCAGATGTTGGTAAAAAAGATTTTCCAATATTCTTAGCTGGAATAGTTGTTACATTAATTATATTTGATTGGATCTGACTACTGGATGATAGAGAGATGGATTTTGATTTTGTAGTATTATTATTAATTGCTGCCGATCTGATAATTAAACTATAGATAAAAAATGTCAGTCCTACAAAAATTATTAATATAATTATACCTTTACTCAATTTACTTAATTTGCTCATAATGCGGGTTTTAATATGCAATTGTTTTAAGAAGTGGCTATAATATTAGATATTTTGAAACTTGTCAAAATATATTTCCATGTTTTAGTTAATTAAACTTAACTATTTTAAGAAAATGAAAAGACTATATTTGAAATTTTATTTATATACATGACGAATATGAACTAAAAGTGAATTGGGAAGTATTTATCAATAATTCTAATCAGTCTGAAATACTATTTATATTAATGCGTAATTATATTAATGACCAACCCTGTGAATATTTTGGGAATATCTTTGCTATATGTTGTTATACGGAGAAATCGCTTATAATTAATTTTAAAAAAAATTAAGTGGTATTTTAAAAATATTTTAATAAGAAAGGCTACTGTGGCGATGGTTCCGATGAGGAATTGACACTTGAAAAAGAGTAACCATGAATAGGTTGTTCTGATAAATACGGATAAATCAATTCTCCCGAGAATAGATAAATCTGTTTTCAGATCAGTGTCCTTCTGTTGAGTGTGATTTTGATTATTCTACTAATTTCGTACCTATACTTTTTGTGAAGGTGGCGAAGTTTGTGAAAATCATATATCAGACTTGATAAAAAAGTCTAACATGATGGCAAAACTGGGTATCTAGCGTACCATGGTGCTGGTATTTCCTAGTTTATTTGCTATTAAAACTGTGAAGTCAATCTATCTATAATGACTTCACACTCTACTTCCAGAAGGAGGACAACACCGAAGGTATTAAATATGGTAACTTTTATTTATAATGACACCGATTTCGATAGCTTTGCGGCTGGGAAACCAAAGGCAAGCTGACATTTCGGCAGTTAGTGAGCAGCGGCGCAAAAGCGCCGCTGCTCACTTCTCATTTTTTAAGTATTAATAGATTAAAATACAGAAAAATACTTATATTCATACTAATTAAATAGTGATTTAAGATCATATTTCAGAAAGAGTTTTTTCTTTAAAAGGAATCTTTTATATGTTATATATCAAACACAATTTGGTGAAATTTAATGAAAAAACTCAAGATTGAAACAGGCATCAATAATAAAATTCTGCGAGCGATTTCCAAGCCGGTAAAAGGAATTAATAAAGAATTGCAGAAGTTGTTAAAAGAAATGGAATACACTTTGGATAATTCTAATGCGGTTGGTTTGGCTGCGCCACAAGTTGGACAAAATATTAGAGTTTTACTGGCAAAATTTAATCATACTACTGATAATGCAATTAATATATCGATGATTAATCCAGAAATTGTCTGGGCTTCGGAAGAAATGGATATAGAGGAGGAAGGTTGTTTAAGTATTCCAAATTATTTTAATAAAGTGGCTAGACATAGTGAGGTGACAATAAAATTTCAGAATATAAAAAATCGTGAACAAATGCTTAAATTAAGTGGTTTTAATGGTAGGGTAGTTCAACATGAAATTGACCATCTTGATGGAATTTTGTTTATCGATAAAATAGTCGAAAAAGTGGAGACGGAACTTGAGGTGAAGCAGGATCAAGAAGAGCATTTATCTATTTAATTATAAAAAGATTTATAATGATATTTAGACGAGGGGAATCAAAATTTTAATTTAGCTTCGATAAATCCTTCAATGTGACCGTCCAATACTGCGTCGACATTGTGTTCTTCATAGTTAGTGCGATGATCCTTGACCAAAGTATAGGGCTGGAGAATATAAGAACGAATTTGATTTCCCCAACTCATTTCGACGCGCCCACCTTTTAATTTACTTAATTCTTCGATCTGCTGCTGCTCCGCCAATTCAATCAGTTTAGCGGTTAGGATTTTGAGGGCGCGTTCTTTATTTTGATATTGACTACGCTCACTCTGACAAGTAACCACAATATTAGTAGGAAGATGGGTAATACGAACTGCAGAAGAAACTTTATTAACATTTTGACCACCTGCCCCACTACTACGAAAAGTATCAATCTTTAAATCATCAGAATTAATTTCAACATGATGTTCAGTACTAATATCCGGCATTACTTCAACTAATGCAAAAGAAGTCTCACGGGAATTTTTAGCATTGAAAGGGGAGTTGCGAACAAGACGATGAACCCCTTTTTCGTTTTTCAAATAACCATAAGCCATTGCCCCTTTCACTTCAACGGTTACTGATTTAATACCCACTTCTTCCCCAACTGATTGATCAAGAATTTCAGTGATAAAATTATTGTTTTCACAATAACGAAGATACATACGAAGTAATATACTAACAAAATCCATTGCATCTTTTCCACCTGTTCCAGCATGAATACTCAAAATAACATTGGCGGAATCATATTTCCCCTTAAAAAATGTTTTTATTTCCATATATTTCCAACTTTTTTCAAGATCATCAACCATTTTTTTAAAATCCTTAGCACTTTCGGGATCATTTTCAATATCAATTGTTGGAGCTAATTCCTGTAGAGCTTTGAGATTTATTTGTAAATTTGTCCAATCATTTAATTCTTTTTGTAACCATGATAATTTCTGGCTGACAGTTTGAGCTTTTTCTTGATTATTCCAAAAACTGGGGTTTTGAGTTTGACCAGTCAAATTAGAGATTTGCTTTTGAATTTGCGGAAGATCAACTTTATTTAAGGCGGTTTTAAGTTGTAAAGCAATTTGTGCGAGTTTTTGTTTATGTTCGTGCATAAGAAAAAATTACTTTTGCAGTGTAAGAGAAAATCAACTACAAGTAAAGATAACTCAGATGAAAAAAGTAGGTAAACACACTGTTTTACAAATTTTAAATGGAATAAATTTTGAACAGAATTGTGAATTTGTCAATATGAAGAAATTAACAAAGAATGTAGAATATTGCGGCTGTATTTAATAGAAAATGGAAAACACATTAAGTGCTGAAACAAAGGGAGAAAAGAGTGTTAGTTCATCTTCCCGAAAAATTTTAATGAATACTTTCTCGCAAATAGCGGCGAAAGTAGTAATTGGTGGTTTTTCAATAGTAATATTAAAACTTTTAACGACTTATTTGGGTATTTCTGGTTATGGTTTTTATAAATCCATTTATGATTTTCTAGCTTTATTTGCCATTGTCGCGGATATGGGGCTTTATACGATTGGTGTAAGAGAAATGACAAAGCACCCCGAAAACGAAGATATAGTATTGGGAAACTTGATGACAATCAGGACGGTTTTAATTGTATTAATAACTGGTGTAGCCATAATTTCATCACTGTTTATCAGTAAATTTCAGGGAACAATAGCTCCATTGGCAATTGGAATTGCTGCAACAGCTTCAGTTTTCGCTATTTTAACCGGTACTATTTCTACCGCTCTACAAGTGCATTTAAAAATTGAATATAATTCAATTGCATCTGTAATCGGGAAATTGGCTGCATTAAGTTATATAGTTTTTGTAATATTTTTCTGGTTTCCTCATAATTGCGGCTCAGAACTAATTGGTTTGAGCACGGGAAATGGTGCCTGCAAAATTTCTGATCAGGCTTTTTTACAATTAATTATGGGTGGCGTAATCGGGAATATTGTAATGTTTTTATCTACTTCTTTGTATGTGCGGAAATTAGTCAAAATTTCTTATCGGTTGGACTGGTCTTTTATGAAAGATGTGATTTGGAAAGCTCTTCCATATGGTCTGGCTTTAATTTTAAATCAGATTTATTTTAGAATTGGCTCTTTTATGCTGATTGTGATGGTGAAAGGACCAGATGCTGTGGCTATTTATTCTGCTCCTCTGACTATGCTGGAAGCAGCTGGTGTAATTCCATTATACTTTATGAATGCTATTTTACCGTTTTTAACACGAAGTATTCAGGAAAAAACAGGTAGACATAAA
>VAOY01011016.1_pt1 | contig 25683 bp, 17 predicted proteins | sample 3393881 | NCBI WGS metagenome assembly VAOY01 (sample SAMN08290430, study PRJNA428436) | hydrothermal vent metagenome | isolation source: Deep-sea hydrothermal vent chimney | place: Indian Ocean: Southwest Indian Ridge
CGTAAACGATTACATAGCCACCTTGGCCATGTGTCTCCCGAAGAGTATGAAAAACAGTATTTAACTGGAAGCTAGAAGTCTACAAAATTGGGGGAAGATCATCTGATGCAGAAAATGGTTTAGGTGTTGTAAAGCAAACTATCTCAACTATGAATGCGCTTTCTAAGAAACTTGAAACTGCGAGCGAAGGCATTAATAAACTTGATGTACAATCAGCAAAAGTCTCTCAATTGGTTGAAAGTATTAAAGGAATAGCAGATCAAACAAACTTATTAGCACTTAATGCTGCAATAGAGGCTGCAAGAGCGGGTGAGCAAGGACGTGGTTTTTCAGTTGTCGCAGACGAAGTAAGACAATTAGCATCAAGAACGAGTTTAGCTACAGAGCAAATAATTAGTGTGGTTGCAGAAAACAAAGTACTTACTCAGGACGCTGTAACCCAAATTGAAGCTAGTTTAGTAGAAGCCAAAGATGCTTTGGATTTATCTAATAGTGCAGGTAATGTAATCGATGACATTCAAAAAGGCGCAAAAGAAGTCGTTGAGGCTGTAGGCCAATTTAAAACAAACCTTTAATTTAGCAATCACAACCTGAGAGAGACTGAACAATGTGACTAAATCAAGTCAGTCTCTCAGTTATAAATTTCTCTATCGAGTATGGCAAAGCGAGCAACAATGCTTACAACCATCAACATTTGAATATTTGGTTTTTGCTTTCTCTACTGCATCTTTGCAACTATGGAAGAAACCTAAATAAGTGCGGTCTGTTATCAAGTTGAAGTACGGGCATGACTCTGTATGTACCTCATGTTCACCTGTGTTTTGGGCGTTATCGTTAATGTAATAATGTTTCAAAATTCCTCCCTAAATTATCCATTTTGTTTTATTACATAGTTAATATGTATTACTTACACATTAATTAAAAACTAGCTAATGCTTTCAAAAATACCAGTTTGATATACAAAAAAAATAATATTTTAAGACTAATAAAAAAGTGTGTCGCAAGTTTACTGTTTTAGCGTTATTGTAAGTAGGTACAAAGTATTGCGGGAAACTTAAATGGACAATTGCAGCGTTCTAATCATTGATGATGAAGAAATTAATACCTTACAGTTAGAGCATGCCCTAGAGGATGTTGGTAAGATTACAACTTCTAACAATAGCTCCGAGGCTATACAACTTATAGAAAAAATTAAGCCTGATATCTTAGTTCTTGACTTAGAAATGCCTACAGTCAGTGGTTTTGATATTTTAGAAGTCATACAGAAAAAGTCTACTCTGGCACATATTAGAACTGTTGTTATTACGTCTCACAGTGATCCTGCGATAGAAGAAAAAGCATTGTCTCTTGGTGCGATAGACTTTATTTCAAAACCCTTAAACCTCAGACTATGTCGAATTCGTATTGAAAATCATATAAAAATCAGGTCACAAGAAAAGATATTGCAACAGACTCAAGCAGAACTTTTTGCTGAAAAGGAACAGTTGAGAATCACTCTTGACTCGATTGCTGATGCTGTTATTTCTACTGATAAAAAGGCAAATATTGTGTATATGAACCCTGTAGCGCAAAGACTTACAGGGTGGTCACAAACAGCAGCGAAAGGTCGCCATATTGAAGAGGTGATGAAGTTAGTCGATGCTACGACCAAAGCTTCATCAATTAACCCATTAGTCGTTGCATTAAATGAAAATAGACCTGTTGCTATGGCTTTAAATACGCAACTAATAAGTAAGCAAGGAATTGAACATCGAGTTGAAGACAGCGCAGCTCCTATCCTTGATAAAAACCATAATCAATGCGGCGCTGTTATGGTGTTTCAAGATGTAAGCGAAGCTTTAGCTATGTCTATGCAGATGACTTATTTATCTCATCATGATCAATTGACCGCACTACCAAATCGAGTGTTACTTCACGATAGACTCACGCAAGGTATTGCCAGGGCTGCTTTTAATAACTCTAAATTAAGTTTAATGTTACTTGATTTAGATAAGTTCAAGTTTATTAATGATGCTTTAGGTCATCACGTTGGTGATGAGATAATTGCACATATTGGTCACAGCTTGGATCGATTCGCATGTAACGATATCACAGTCGCACGTGTTGGGGGAGATGAATTTGCACTCGTTGTTCCTCACTCGGCTAATTCTTTAAGTTTAGAGCCTCTGGTTAATCAGGTTCTTAATGTTATTGGTAAGCCTTTCAGGTCAGGTGGTGAGCAGCATGTTCTTTCAGCAAGTTTAGGCATAAGTGTGTACCCTGATGATGCATCAAGTGTAGAAGAAATGCTTCGCCATGCAGACTCCGCAATGTACAAAGCAAAAAACGAATCTGCTAATAGTTACTTCTATTTTAGTGATGATTTACGGGTTGAAATGAATAGGCGTCTTGAGGTTGGAAATAAACTTAGAAAGGCATTAGATGAAAATGATCTCGACGTTCATTATCAACCTAAATATGATTTAAACACTGACACACTGATTGGTGTAGAAAGCTTAGTTCGTTTAAAAGATGGACAAGGTGGCTTTATTTCTCCTGTTCACTTTATTGAATATGCAGAAGAAACGGGGCTTATTTTTCGCTTAGGAGAACAAGTTCTTGAAAAGAGTTGTATTGCAGCGAAAACTTGGCTTGATAAAGGTCTGCCTATTAAAGTAGCAGTAAATATATCTGCTAAACAATTCACAGATACTAAACTTGTAGATACTGTTGCCGAAATTCTTGAAAGAACCCAATTACCAAGTCGTTATTTAGAGTTAGAAGTGACAGAGTCGGCCTTAATTGAAAACTTTGATTATACTGTAAGTCAATTAAAACTTATCTCTGGTATGGGGGTCAGTATTGCTCTTGACGACTTTGGAACTGGATATTCCAGTCTTTCATACTTAAGATTGTTCCCAATAGATATACTAAAAATAGATCAGTCTTTTGTTCGTGATATGCTTGATGATGCTCAAGCATTTAATATTGTTACTACTATAATTGAACTAGCTCACTCTTTAAAACTCCAAATTGTGGCTGAAGGGATTGAAACTTTAGAGCAAAAAGATCGACTGCAAGAGCTTGGTTGTCAAATTGGTCAAGGTTATTTACTAAGTAAACCATTGAGATTCGACAACGCTGATAAACTAATTCAAACCAGTAAAGCTGAAGGAATATTATGCCCTTAAGTTTAAAACCATTATCACAATGTAAAGTATTCATTGTTGATGATGATGAGATGGTCAGGTTAAGTCTAGGTGTTATTTTAGACGATCATTTCTCCGTGGATGCATACTCTTCTGGTCAGGCTGTTTTAGAAGCCTGTGAGGATTTACTTCCAGATTTGATTTTACTAGATATTAATTTACCGGATATAAGTGGTCTGGATATTTGTAGGCGACTTAAGGCTAAAGCTACATTCGAAAATATCCCAATAATTTTCATCACTTCGACTTACGATACAGAGTGTCAAAATGCATGCTGGGAAGCCGGAGCTAGCGATTTTATTGGTAAACCCATCACAGCATCCACGTTGATACATCGTACAAAAAATCACTTAGAGAATAAGCTTCGATTAGAAAAACTATTACAGCTTACTTATAAAGATTCGTTGACAGGCTTATTTAACCGTCACTATTTGGATTTAGAAGTTGCAAACGTTTTTAAACAGACTTCAAGAGAGAGGAAACCGTTCAGCTTGCTAATGCTGGATATCGACTACTTTAAATTATACAACGATCAATACGGGCATCCGCAAGGAGATGCTTGCCTAAAAATAATTGCTGATGTTATTGAGCGATCTATTCAAAGACCTCAAGATATAGCAATACGATATGGTGGCGAGGAGTTTCTTGTCATACTGCCATTCACTGACTTCGACGGCGTTAAATTCATATGTGATCGTATTTCAGCAGAGCTTGAGGCAATTAATATCCCACATGTTAAGTCTTTATGGGGCCGCGCTACAGTTAGTATCGGTGGGGTTATCTATGAGCACCAAAATAAGGTGAGCTTAGGCGAGTTGATTAATTGCGCAGATAAAGCGCTTTATGCGGCTAAAAGTGATGGGCGAAACTGTTTTAGGCTTAGTTTTTGTGATTGATTTAAGCTTTTCTTACTGCTTTTTGTAGAAACCTCAGGAACATAGCCTATACTTTGGAGATTGTTAACTTACCAAGAAATACAATGGAACATTCCCAAAAGCGTCGAGATTTTCTAAAAACACTCGGTGTTGGTGCTGTGGCATCATCACTTGCGTTTAAAGCCCCCTATGTTTTTGCAAAGAACAAAGTAACCCTTCGTGTAATGGGAACACATGTTACGTTGCAAGAAGAGCTTAGACAGAGAGCAATGCGCGAGCTAGGTATAAACATCGAGTTTACGCCTATGGGGAGTGCCGCCGTTTTACAAAAAGCAGCAGCAGACCCTAGTTCTTTTGATTTGTTTGAGCAATGGTCTGACTCTATTAATATTTTGTGGCAAGCAGATGCAATTCAGCCAATCGAGGTTGATAGACTCGTTTATTGGGATGAAATAAACCCACTTACCAAGACTGGCAAAATTGTACCGGATGCAAAGTTAGGCGCAGGCGATTCACCAAACAAGCTGCTTTATGCACAGGCAGATGGTTCGTTAGGAGCAACACCATCCAAATTAATTAGCTTCATGCCATATGTACATAATGTCGATTCATTTGGCTATAACACGAATGTTATTGAAAAAGGTATCCCTTACGAAACAGAATCTTGGGGATGGTTATTAGATGAAAAGAATAAAGGGAAAGTAGCCTTAGTTAATGCACCAACAATAGGTATTTTTGACGCTGCTCTAGCTGCTCAAGCTAAAGGATTAATGAAATTTAATGATTTCGGCAATATGACTATTGCCGAGATTGACCAATTATTTGCCATTTTATTTGAAAAGAAACGGCAAGGTCATTTTTCAGGTTTTTGGACTTCGGTTCCGCAATCTGTTGATTTTATGAAAATGAACCGAGTGACCATTCAAAGTATGTTCTCACCAGGGGTCAGTGCGCTAAATGGGATAGGCATTCCAGTAACTTATGCATCGCCAAAAGAAGGGTACAGAGCATGGCATGGAGTTATGTGTTTATCAAAAAATACGCATGGGCATGTTAAGGATGCTGCGTATGAGTATATGAACTGGTGGTTATCCGGCTACCCAGGCGCATTTATAGCAAGGCAAGGATATTACATTTCTAACCCTAGCCGAAGCCAACCGCTTATGTCGAAACCTGAGTGGAACTATTGGTATGAAGGACAAGAAGCATCAAGTGACTTGAAGGGAACGGATGGTAAAGTATCTGTTAAAGCAGGCGAAGTAAGGGATGGTGGCAGCTATATTAAACGCTTTTCAAACATCGCTGTTTGGAATACCGTAATGCCAAATTATGACTACAGTTTAGATAAATGGTATGAACTACTTAATGCATAAGGAAGTAAATTGTTAAGTTTTTTTTCAAAATCTCTTGCTGTCAAAATGTCGCTAGCAATGGTGCTTGTTTTAGTCGCTATGAGCGCGAGCTATTTGATTATGAATCAAAGGCTTAAAACGGTTGAGGACTCTTTTAATAACATCGGTAAGATTAGCAACTATGCTGTAGATATTTTAAAAATTAATAAAGATATTGTTGAGATGCAAAGGGATATCTCAGTTTATGGTGCATCAGGTAGTGCACCCGTTTTTAAAAAAATCATGGTAAATTATGACAGTATTGAAGAGCGATTAGCTGAAATTAATATAGGAAAAGGCGCAGAAAGTTTTCAAATTCATCTTAATGGTATGACGGAGCTTGTAAGTCGTTATGGCGCTAATTTAAAAGTACTGACACTTCGTTTTACACAACGGAATGACTTAATTGAAAAAGAATTACCCCAAGTTTATTTGAATGCAGTTTCACTTCTTGAAAATTTAAAAGCTAAGGCTACTGATACAAATGAGAAGTTGTTTGTTACAGAGTATCTTAACCTATGGCACATGCTGCATCGTGATGCTTATCAATTCTTAACAAAAAAAGATTATGCCAAAAGAGCTGAAGTTGAAAAAATACTGAACACGCTATCTAAAAATGTTGCAGATAAACCTAAATTTAAAAATATGATCGCTTTGTCTAATAGCTATCGAAAAACTTTTTCAAAAAGTGTTCAGGCTAATCGAAACTATTTAAGCTTAGTAAATGTAGTAATGGCTGGAGATGCAATTGAATTTAGTACGCTTGCAAATAGTTTAAGGGAAGATTCGTTAACTCAACTAAAACAAATAAAACTGGATGCTCAAAAAACGGTTTCAATGACAGAAAGCATTTTAAATGTACTTGCTTTGATGGTTGTTATTTACATTGTCGCTCTATCAGCATTCTTTCACTTGCAAATTACACGTGCGATTAAACGCTTAACAAATAGCTTTACACATTTCTTAAACGGAGATTTGGAAGCTCCGATTTATGATTTAAAACGAAAAGACGAAATTGGTATTTTAGCCAAGGCAGCTAATAAGTTTAGAGAGCTAAGTAAAGACCTATCTGAAGCGAAGCAAAGTGCTGAACATACAACAAAAGTTAAGTCAGAGTTTTTAGCAAACATGAGCCATGAAATTAGAACACCGATGAATGGTATTTTAGGCATGGCTCGCCAGCTAAGCCGCACGACACTCACACAAGAACAAAGCAAAATGCTACACCTCATACAGTCTTCAGGTGCTAGCTTATTAGTGATTATTAACGACATTCTTGATTTGAGTAAAATTGAGGCTTCAAAAATTGAACTTGAGTCTGAACCAGTAGATTTAAGCTATCTTTTAGAGGAGCTAAAACACCTATTTCAGGAGCAAGCAGATAGTAAGAATATTCAGCTTTATATCTCTACAACTCCGGAAGTTGAAAAATTGGCCTTTTTGGCAGATGAAACACGATTAAAGCAGGTATTGATAAATTTACTGGGTAACGCTGTTAAGTTCACTGAGCGAGGGAGTGTTTCGTTAACAGTTAACATACAAGAGATTGGGCTTGATGAAGTAAAGCTTACGTTTAATGTATCAGACACAGGGATCGGGATTGCAAGTGAACACTTGAATACACTATTTGAAGCATTTTCTCAGGCAGATACTTCTATTACAAGGCGTTTTGGTGGTACAGGGTTGGGCCTCACTATATCAAATAAATTATTAGATTTGATGGAAGCACCTCTACAAGTCGAAAGTGCACTAGGAGAAGGATCTCATTTTTATTTTTCTCTGTTAGCAAAGCGCACACTATCTTCAATGGACTTAGATCATAAAGATGCTTCATTAACTACACCTAAAGAAGATATAGATTTATCGAATATTAATGCGCTTGTTGTTGAAGATAATGACATTAATCAGATAGTGATTGAAGCGATGCTCAATGAATTTAATATCACCTCTATAAATATGGCAAATAATGGTCAGGAAGCGGTTGAACAATGTGAACTAGGCGTATTTGATATCATCTTTATGGATATGCAAATGCCAATATTAGATGGCCCCCAAGCAGCTGTAAAAATCAGAGAATTTTCTGCTTTCAAGCATACGCCAATTATTGCTTTAACTGCTAACGTATTAAGTGCTGATAAGCAACGCTGTTTTGATGCTGGAATGGATGACTATATCGCAAAGCCACTCGAGTATGACGCTTTAAGGTCTATCTTGCTAAAGTGGTGTAGACCAAAAATTGAACGGACATAGTATGAATATTCATGATAAAGGTGGTGCAAGTTTTGTTGGTTCTAAGGTATTTTTAACAGTAGTTTCCTTTGTGTTTTGCATTTTTGGCTTATTCGCAGTTTATTTTTTTGAAGGGCACGTTAAAAATGATGTTTTAGGCTCAATTGACCAAGAGTTTACTGAGACTCAAGAGCGCTTAAAAGAAATAGTAACTAGTTCAATTACTGAGTCAAAATCTGATCTCCGCTTTTTATACTCGACTCCCCCCATATCTGGTTTACCAAGAGCTGAATTTAATGATGGAATTGATCCATACGATGGAACTACATACAACCAGTGGAAAGAGCGCCTAGAGACCATATTTATTGGCTTTATGGAAAATAACCTTGCTATTGAGCAACTCCGTGTTATTGCTGTTACGGCCGAAGGTAAAGAGTTAATACGCGTGCAGCGGGTAGGCGCATCTGTAGAGGCTGTGCCTGATTACTCATTGCAGGCTAAAAGTGGTGAGCCATACTTTTTACCAAGCTCTCAGCTCGAAACGAATCAAATTTACATGTCATCACTTACTTTAAATAAAGAATTTGGTGAAGTGGTTTTTCCCTACCAGCCAATGTTACGTTTTTCTATTCCCATCTTTAGTGATAAAGGAAAGCGGTATGCATTTTTAATTATGAATGTAAATGCGAATTCACTCATTAATAATCTTAAACAGACAGTTTTCGATTACTCGGAGTTAATCATTAGTAGCTCCGAGGGGGACTTCGTTTACCATCCTATTGAAGAATATCAATTTTCACGAGACTTAAATCCTGACATAACGTGGGATAAACTTTACAAGCAGAAAATACAATATCAGGGATTGTATACGGTAGAACCAAAACTTAACCCTAACTTGCAGTTTTATGTTCATTCGGAAAAGGTACAAACAAGACCAGGTAATAAGTATGGGTATATAAACTTTAGTCTTCTAGTTCCTGATAAACATATAGAAGCATTGATTAATGAGAAGCGTATCATTACATACAGTTTTTTAGTTGCAGTCATAGCTTTAACCTCTGTGTTATTAATTATGTTTTATCGAAATGCGACAAGAAGTCAGTTATTAGCAGAAGCTCGCAGAGAAGCCTCTGCAATAGTTGATGGGTCTATCGATGCAATCGTTGGGTTAAATTTAGATGGTGAGTTAACAAGTGTAAATAATACGGCGGAGCGTTTGTTATCAATTTCTAAAGTGACAGCATTAGGGAAGCTAGCCAAAGATGTTGAGTTTCTCTCAAAATTACCAATCCACACCTACGTAACTGATATTAAAAGCTCTAAATCACAAATTAAAGATGAATTATCTGAACAGTTTGGCGAAACAACGCTTCATTACGCTATATCTGTTAGCCCTGTTTTTTCTGAACACAATGCCTTAATAGGGCTTGCTTTAATTATTAGAGATATAACAAAAGAAAAAGATGCAGAGATAAAAGTAAAACGATTAAATACAGAACTAGAAGCTAAAGTTCGAAAGCGTACTCAAGCGCTTGCTGAGGCCAAAGATGATGCTATTAAACATAGCGATATAAAAAGTGCATTCATTTCGAACATCAGTCATGAGCTTCGTACTCCGCTAAATGGAGTCATTGGTACTTTAAATATTTTAAAACGAGAAAAATTGTCTGATAAGTCACGAAACCTTGTTGAAATGATGGATCTAAGTGCATCAAATTTAAATCTATTAATTAATGACATACTTGATTTATCTAAGATTGAAGCAGGTAAACTGGATCTAAATCTTAAAACAATCAATCTACAACTACTAATTGAAAGACTAGTTGAATCAAGTGCTATTCGAGCCTTTGATAAAGGGTTAAATGTATATTTAGATACCAGTGACTTAAACTGTGAGAATATTAAAACAGATCCGCTCAGACTCAGCCAAATTTTAAATAACTTAATCAGTAACGCGATAAAATTTACTGACACAGGCTATATAAAAGTCACTGTTAGTTCTGAGCGCATATCGGAAAAGTTACATGATTTAAAAGTGAAGGTCCAAGATACGGGAATAGGGATAGCGCCTAGTACGCAAGGACAATTATTTGATGCGTTTCAGCAGGCAAGTACGGCAATATCAGAAAAGTTTGGGGGGAGCGGACTTGGCTTGTCTATTTGTAAACAATTATGTCAATTAATGGATGGAGACATTTCTGTAAGTTCAACTTTAAATCAGGGCAGTACTTTCACCTTCAATATTAAAGTTCGCTGCAATGGAGAGAACTTTCAAGTTACTGAAAAATGCTACGAGAATAAAGCTATTTTGGTGGCGAGCAGTAATCAGAATATTTGGGAAGTTTTGGATAAGACAATTAGTTTGCTAGGTGGTATTGTCAACACATGCTCTATGGCGGAGCTTGGTGAACATAAAAACAAAGCTTTTGACTACGTGTTCTTAGACTATGAAGATGATACTACTAATAACATAGGTTCAATCATTGAAGTTTTAAGCGAAAATAACAAAAGTGCTCAATTTATAACGTTTCATCAACCAGGAAATCCACTTCCTAAAGGTATTGCATCAAAAGTATCTCAAATCACCAAACCTATAACCCAAACAGAGCTGGTGCAAGTAGCTGGCTACGAAGTGCCAAAAAGTGAGCCATTATATCTACTTTCTGAAACCAGTACCTTTGAAGTTACAGATGATGTCACTGAGCAATTAAAAGATTGTACAGTATTGATTGTCGACGATAACGAAATCAACATTGAAGTTGCTAAAGGCGTATTAGAAGAGCTGCCTATAAATATTTTAACAGCAAGTAATGGACAAGATGCAATTGAACTTTTAAATCATTTCAACATAAATGAGAAGCAAATAAACTGCATACTGATGGATTGTCAAATGCCAATTTTAGATGGTTATCAAGTATGTGAAAAAATACGCACAGGAAAAGCAGGAGAGTCGTTTATTAATATTCCTATCATTGCAATGACCGCAAGCGCTATGGCTGGTGAAAAGGAAAAATGCTTAGCTGTGGGGATGAGCGATTATGTAAGTAAGCCAATAGATGCTCTACTGGTATTGGAAAAGATCGTTAAATGGTCGTTATCAAGCTACGATGGGCAACCTAAAGCAATGCCTCATGGAGAAAGTGAACGCAAAGAAGAAAAGCTGTGGGACCGTGAACAAGCCCTCACACGATTATTAAATAAAGAAGTTTTACTAAACAAAATTTGTGAAGTGTTTGTTGTTAAAGCACCTATTAAAGTGCAGGAACTAATAGAGCAACACAAAAAAGGGAATATTGAAGAAGTCCGTCAAATAGCGCATGCGTTGAAAGGGATGTGTGGTGAAATAAGCGCTAACAAATTAAGAGAGTTGTTCTCTGATATTGAGGTGATAGCTGAGAAAGGTAATTTAGATATAGGCGCTCAACTAATCTCGATCGAAAAAATGATACCTAAGCTAGTAGAGGATGTTAAAAGAAGCAAAATGTTTAACAAGTAACTTTTGCTTAAGGCACAGATGAACTGTGCTGGTTAGGGGGTCACTTTATGTATATTGCATAGAGCAGTCCTCCTACTCTAACTCTTTTATGTCCAGGAGTGTGCAAGCATCGAGCATAGCAAACACACCTTCGTCCCATTGCGATTTTTAACCAAACTTGCCCAAACGTTCTAATTTATTCATGTTGACCAAATTTTAGTATTGCTACAGAGTGACTAGAGATTCAGGGGGAGATCATATTGCCAATGCTTGAGGCGTTAGAAATTATAGGTTACATAGACGAATATCTAAAAATTGGAGCAATCACCAAAGTAAAAACAATCAGGTTTAAATATTAAAAAGTACATTCAACAATATCCCAGGTGAACTTTTAGTACCACGTTAAGTGCCTTTGTTTTTATTTGGTTTAAACTTTTTATTTTATATCAAATGGTTGCCTGTTTGGTTTTACTTCCCCCAGCTCCATCACTACAGTGTTTGGCTACCACCGAAGACGCCCTGAAACCCCTTAAATATTCTAGGTTTGAGGGTTTTTTTGTATCTGTACTATTCGACGCTCTTTTGCACTTCTCGGGTAACAATGTACTATAGAATGGCTCACTAAATTGATAGAATAAAAGCCATGGGCTAAAAATTCAAAGTGACTTTTAATGCATAATTGGACAACATATTTTAAGCCTATATCTTCGCGGTTTGAATTTTTCGCGATACTGTAAAATGTTTTTAGAGTTTAACCAGCTTCTAACCTAATTGTCTTAAAGTGTTTATTTAGAGCAGATAACCTGAATAGTATTATGAATTACTTGCAGATTGAACATCTTTATATATAGACAATGTTATGTATCTGCTTTAGAAGAAATTTTAAACAAACACGCTTGTGATTTGCACAAAAAATAAAAAGTGGGATTATAAGAATCAATATGAATATTTACATTACAAGGAATGTTTTATGTATGCAATGCCAACTCGCCCTCAGAATCCCTCCGCTCAAGAATTACAGCTTTACAATTTTGAACTACTAGCTAGGAAGCATTATCAGACATTGCTAAAAAATAATCCGAATTGTGTGGATACAAAGAAAGCTATGGCGAATGATATAGCTCATTTAAAAAAGAAAGGGAAAAAATATTAAGACCTGCAGAAGCAAGGGTAATATTAGCCTCTTACAGAGCTAAGAATGAAAGTACGAGTATTGAAGACAAAATGGAGGAGAAATATCGTCCTACAGCAGTTCTTCAAAAGAATTTGAGGGCTGCAGGAGAGATGAAGCCTTCAGTCAGCCATGAAGCACATCATATAATATGTTGTAAAGGTCGTTGGGATCAGGCAGCAGTGATGAGGGCAAGGATTTCAATGGTATTGGGATTAACGACGCTAAAAATGGAGTTTGGCTTTTTAGCAACCCTAGTCGCAAAGAGCTCAGAGATGATAGAACCCAATTTATAAATGAATTAAGAATTGCCAAAATTCTAATAAAAGACGGTAACTTCCCTACGCTAGGATAACAGTCATGAAAGTATACAGAATTAATAATAAGAATGACCAAGGGGATATATTAGATTTTGACCCATACTCAATGTATCAATCATTAAAAGGCTATACAGACATTGCCGAAGCAGAGTTTATGATTAAAATTTTTGATTTACATGCTAACAATGACAGTATTTTTAATATCTGGCCAGATGTGATGTCTATAAAGCCATTATCTGGTGATTATGAAAAAGTTGACATGTATATCCAAGGTGGATTCTTAATACTATCAAAGGAAGCTTATGATTACTTACACCAATTTTTAAATGAGTATGGTGAGTTCCTTAAAATAGAAGTAAATGGCTTGGAAATGATGCTTTTTAACCTCCGTGTTTTTGGGAAAGAAGATCCTGACAAGTGTATTGAGGATTACTCTAAAGGCTTGAGAAGTGGTTTTAAAAGTTTTGCATTTATTAATGCAGACATAAAAAATAAATTGATATTTAAATCTAAATTATTAGATGGAATAGGGTTGTTTTGCGGTGAAGAATTTAAGCAATTAATTGAACTAAAAAGTTTCAGTGGTGTTGAATTTGATGAACTTAGCTAAACTTCTCTTTCATTCTACGAGTTCTACTTGAATCATAATAGTTATAATTGGCAACTTATAATCCAGTATCACTAACACTGACAAACTCTTTCATAGCATAACAATTAAGGTTGTAACAGCTGGCTTTTAAGTGTCTTATTTAGAGCCTATTAAGCTCTTTCGAACATAAAAACCTCTAAACTTGATAGTTTAGAGGCTCTCTTATAAGCATCACACAACCAACTGTACAGCATCGATGATGGGTTTATTTTCAAGATCAATGGTGTCGATTATTTGTTTGTGCATGCGCTTTTTGTGCTCGGCAAAAATAGCGCGTTTTTTATCGAACTGGCTAGAAAATTCAAGGGCGGTATTAAATAAGCTGTCGCTGTCTGCGCAGGCTTGTTCGATAACATGATCCGTAGCAAGTTCGCCTGCGGTTACTCGGCGGCCTGTGAGCATCATTTCGTTAAAGCGATAGTGTGGAATGGCTTTTTTAATAAAGGCTAGCATGCCTGGTAAAAACGGAATTGATAAATCAACTTCAGGGAAGCAGAAAAACCCACGGCTGCTTTGCATAAATCTAAAATCACACGCGCAGGCTAAAATAGCACCGTTGCCAAACGCATGCCCATTGATGGCGGCAATTACCGGCATCGGAAATAGTAATAAACGCTTAAATACTGCATCCATTGCGTGCATAAAACCGCTCACTTCGTCTAGCTTTTGTGCTTTTAGAGCGGGCATTAGCCAGTCTGTGTCTATGCCTAGGCTCCATGATTTCTCATCATTTGAAGTAATAACCAGTGCTTTGTGTGCAGGGTTGGCTTCAATGTCATTTAGGCAGTTTAAAAATGCCTCTGCAAAAGCAGGGTTGTGACGATTTTCACCTGCGGTCATGGTGAGTATGGCCACAGAACCTTGTGTTTTTACGTTCATTAATTCCATGCAGGATACTTTCTATTTTATCTTTGAGTGTGCTTAGTTATATACCATCAGCAGATGAAAATAAACCTCTAGTCCGACCAGTTGTATGCTTTTAAACTGATTACCTTTTAGTCTAGGTAGGTGTTTAAAGAGTCGTTTAACTTAGTCGAGCATGTTAGTTTTGAATCAAATAACATAATAAAGCGACGTAATGGAATTAATGAGTTGGGAATTATTAGGTGGTGAGTTATTAAGTCCGATCAGCACAATTGTATTGATTGTTGTAGCCGGCTTTACATCGATGATCTCCGCTGCGTTTGGTGCGGGTGGTGGGTTAATGTTGCTAGTGATTATGGCGTCAATGCTACCTATGGGGGTGGTGATCCCTGTACATGGTTTAGTGCAGCTAGGTTCTAATGCGAATCGCTTTTTATTTACCTTTAAGCATATTGATGCGGCGATGTTTATATACTTTTCATTAGGCGGTGTACTGGGCGCATTAGTGGCATCGTCTATTGTGACATCGATCCCGTTAGAGCTAATGAAGATTGTTGTGGCTGTGTTTGTGTTGTATTTACTTTGGGGCGTAACCCCAAAACTGAGAGAAACATCAAAACTATGGCGAGTGTTTGCAGGGCTTTGGACAAGCTTTACTTCGATGTTTGTGGGAGCAAGTGGCCCACTGGTTGGTAGTTGTTTATACGTGAATAATTACGATAAGCTTAAGTTTACAGCCACTTTTTCAAGCTGTATGACGGTTCAGCACACGCTAAAAGCGATTTTATACGGTGCGGTAGGCTTTGCATTTTGGCAATGGCTACCTTTGGTGATATTAATGATTTTAAGCGGTGCAATAGGCACATGGCTTGGCCTAAAATTATTGCACCGCATTTCATCCGACAAATTTAAAAAGATTTTTCGTTTAGTGTTAACTGTGCTTTCCCTGCAACTTGCTTGGCAAGGAATAAGCTACACACTTAATTAAAAGCAGGTAATTCACTTAATGATTTATCGCCATTAAATAGCTCAAAAACCTGTGAGCTTTTAGACTCTTTAGTCGCGATATAGACTAACGCATCGGCAACGTCTTCACGATTAATAACAGCGTCTTGACGTGTCGCTGGTCGGGTTGTTGTGAACACTCCTGTGGCCTTATCATCTAGCAACGTACCTGGTCTTATAATGGTGTGATTTAGCCCACTTTGTATGAGGTGTTGATCAGCCATGTGTTTAGCTACTAAATAGGGCTTAATGCTGCTTTCGATGTTGTCTGGTGCATCTGCGCCAATTGAGCTCACCATAATAAAATGATTCACTTTGGCATCCACGGCATAATTTATAGCCTTAACTGCGGCCCATAAATCAATGAGTAGTGTTTTGTCTGCACCCGTTGCGCCACCTGAACCCGCACTAAAAATCACCTGCTCTATTCCCTCAAATGCACGACTAAAGTCGTTTTCAAGGTCTTGCTCAACAATGGTTAAATTATTGTGCTCAATACCGGCTAGCTTGTTTTTATCACGAACCAGTGCCACCACATCATTGCCTTCGCTCAGCATTTTTTGGGTGGTCATTTTACCGATTTGCCCACTAGCACCTATGATTAAGGTTTTCATTTCAAACTCCTTCTATCTATTGGGTAAGTTTCGTCGTTAACTAAAGACCTTGGGGTATCTATTTATTTTTAAAGGGGGTAAATCAAACTTTGAATTAAAAAGTAAATTTTGGCATAGTCTAAATCAGGTACATGGATATTTTAAAAAGGACTCTAAGTGAAAACATTCTCAAAAGCCTTAGTATTACTAACGGCCATTTTTAGCTATTCAATCTCGGCAAAGCCCCTTATTTCACCTTACCCAAACAGTGAACTTGAAAGCTCAATCAATTTAGCAGGTGAGCAAACTAAATTGGTGAGCCAATTTGATATGACCCAAAAAACAGCAAATCGCTTTAGTTATACTGAGCATATTGGTGATGTTAGTCATAATTTATATGAAATTAAGAATGTGGCTACCCTTAAAGTGATTGAAAACTATAAAGCAGCGCTCGTAGCTGATGGCTTTAAAATAGCTTACTCATGTGAACTCGAATCATGTGGTACAAGCAGCGATTTTGCTGACACAGTGAGCTATTTCAATCCATATAATTACCACCGTAAACCTTATTATGTTTATGCAACGAAAGGTGAAGCCCCAGACTTTGCAGTGGCGGTTTTTGCTGGTCAATATCAGAATAAAACCCGTGTTATGGTTTCTTCCGTGGCAGTAAAAGAGATTGAAACAGGGTTAATTAAAGCGGATGCAGCTGGCTTTGCAAAACAGCAAAATAACAACGTAGCTAAAGCAGCAAAAGATGATGAAAGAGGCTCTAAAGACCACCCATTATTAAGCCGTTACCCTGGTAGTTATATCGAATCATATGAACAGATTGACTATGAAGAGTTTTCGTTGCCAGTTGGTGCATTCGATACAAACACTAAACAATTACCTGTTGAAAAAGTGACAGGGGACATTACCCGCATTACCTATGTAATTAGGCAAGTATCAACACTTAAAATTTATCACAACTATGTGTCAGCATTGACGAAAGAAGGCTTTGAAACGGTGTTTAGTTGTGAGCACCAAACCTGTGGCAAGGACAGAAAAGCAATACAAGCGCTCGGCGATCATATAGCAATAAAACAGGTGTACAACTATCACCGACAGCCTCGCTATCAGCTGATGAAAAGTACAGTAGAGAACCAAACAACGTATGTCGGTTTTTTTGTTGGTAATTACCAAGGTAACACGCGTGTTCAACTTGTTGTTATTCGAACTGAGCCATTACAAGAGGGCCTAGTTAAAACAAACCCCGATCAGGTATTAAAGCAGCTAGAGCAAAAAGGGAAAGCGGCTATTTATGGTATTTTCTTTGATTACGACAAAGCAGATATCAAGCCTGAGTCAACGGAATCATTAAAAGTGATTGCTGATGTTTTAAATAAAAATAAACGTTTAAACCTGTACGTGGTTGGCCACACCGATGATAAAGGTAGCCCTGAGTATAACTTAACGCTGTCATCCAAACGTGCCAAAGCCGTTGTTAAAGCGCTTGTGGGTCAATACGGTATTAAAGAATCGCGTTTAACAGGCTATGGAGTAGGGCCTTATGCACCTGCCGCAACCAACAAAAACGACTTAGGTCGTCAGCTTAATAGGCGAGTAGAGCTCGTTGAACGGTTAACTAATTAAACATGGTGGGGGCTTGCAAGCCCCTGTTAAATTTTATTGCGAATAAGATCACGTACTATAAAGCGGGCAGGGTGAATCGCTTGGCTCACTCGCTCGCTAAATGGCCTTGGTTCATTATTCAAGCAGGCAATTAAATGCTCGGCACACAAAGGAGCGCTACAAAGTCCTCTCGCCCCAAATCCTGTAAGTATATGCAGCCCTTGTTGAGGTTTTTCTAAGGTTTGGTATTGGTAGCGTTTACCTAGTCTTAAATTAGCAAATGCGCTGGTATAATCACTTTGCTCTGCCCATTCACCAGCCATGGGCAGATGATCGATAAAGGTACATCTAACCGCGGCTTTTGCTGAAGTTATCTCACCTAGGGTGTTGGCAAACTCGCTGTTTGGGTAAAAGCTAAATAGTTGCTCGCGGTTTGTTTGGTTGTCCTGCTGTTTTACTTCGCGGCTTTTCGAGTTTTTTTCAAATGTCGCTCCCATGCAGTGATGGCCTTGATACTCAGGCGTAAAATAACCTTTGTGACAGAGTACGGTTTTTAAGCGCTTTGATGATGCGCTTGCTTGAACATGCGAAACTTGTCCTCGAACGCCTACAACGGGTAATGCTTGAGTTTGGCTAAATTGGTCGCTGTGCTCACCTGCACAATTAATCACATCGCTAAACGGGCCAAATGTTTGCTCTTGTGTATGTAAAAGCCAACCTGCAGCGGTTTTTTCGAGCTGTTTAATATGGCAATTAAAATGACTGCTAATCGTGCTTAGTGAGTTGGCTGCATTAAACAGTGCTGTTACAAGTGCGGGTGGGTTCACCCAGCCGCCTTTTTCAAAAAATACACCTGAATAGCCTGTGTCAACACCAGCAATTTCATCACCTTCGCAGGCGCTAACATTACGCATTAGTTCTGTTGGCCAGAGCTCTTTATTGGCAAGGTTTTGATGCTTATCGGCAAGGCCTTGTTTTACTGCATGTTGTAACACACCACACCATTGGTGAGGGTAGTCAAAGCCAGCATCAAGTAATTGCTGATAAAGGCGCATAGCATATAAAAAACTATGGGCAAACATTTCGCTATGCGGTGAGTTTTTGGCTTGTAGGTGCGGGTAAACAGCGCCCTGAACATTATGTGAAGCGCCCATAGCAAGCGCTTCATCTTGACAAAATAATGAGGTAGTAATCCCTCTTTTAGCCAGTGAATACAGTACGCTGCTACTGGCTATACCGCCGCCAATCACAGCCACATTGTTTAACATGCTCGTCTGGTGAGAAAAAAAAGCAGGGGCAGATTGTTGCTCATTTGACTCTGCTAATTCGCCAATGAGCATTTCACGTTTTTTACCATAGCCCTTCGCTTTGCCTATTGTAAAGCCAGCCTCTATTAAACCACGTCTTACAAATCCTGCTGCGGTGAAGGTAGCAAGGGTGGCTTTACTGCGCGAAATAGTGCGCATTTTATTAAATAGGCTCTGTTGCCACATATCGGGGTTTTTACTAGGGGCAAAGCCATCGAGATACCAAGCATCAATGATACCTTCACTTGAATAGCTCATAGCATTAATGCTGTCTTGTACATCACCAAAGTAGAGATCAAGCACAACACGGCCATTAGCAAACTCGAGCCTGTGACATCCCGCTAAATTGATAGGGTAGTTTGCAATAAGTTGTTCACTATAAAGGGCAAGCGTAGGCCATGCCTTGAGTGCGTGAATAAGATCATCACGTTTTATTGGGTATTTTTCAAACGAGATAAAATGCAGGCGGCTAACACTTTTTTTACCACTATGGTCGTGTTGATTTTGAACTTCTCGCTCTGCATGCTGCCTATCAAGGTGAGCTGCAAAATGCTGCCATGTGTTTAAAAAGTTAAGCCCTGTACCAAAGCCCGTTTCGGCAATCACAAAGTGGTTGCGGTCATGATTTTGTAATCGTTGCGAGATATTGTTTTGTTGATAAAACACATAATGCGATTCAGCTAAGCCATCGTCATTGGAGAAATAAACATCGCCAAATTCATCGGCGACGGGTGTACCAAGGTGATTAAAATGAATATTTGCGTTTTTGATCATGACTTAACTAAATAACAACGAACTTTTTTTCATTATTTTACGTGTTTTCTTTGAAATAGTCTGGCGTTATTTATAAGCTACACATTCAGAGTACATGTGTACGCTAGAAAGCTGACCACTTCGAGAGTAATTTCAGCGTAAAATAGAACATAATTTAGTATATAGCTAAGGTAATTACCCATGAGAAGAGCCGTTATTACGGGCATCGGTGTTGTATCAAGCATCGGTAACAACAAAGAAGAAGTATTAGAATCATTAAAACAGGGTCGCAGTGGTATTGCGTTCAACCAAGAATTTGCTGATTACAACCTACGTAGTAACGTATCTGGCAAAATCGATATTGATGTTAAAGAATTTGTTGATCGTAAAGCAATGCGTTTTATGGGCGATGCGGCTGCATATGCCTATATCTCTATGGCACAAGCAATTGCAGATGCAGGCCTTAACGAAGAGCAAGTTTCGAACGAACGCACAGGTTTATTAGTGGGTTCAGGTGGTGGTTCATCTAAATGGCAAGTAGAAGCCGCAGACATCCTACGTGAAAAAGGTGTAAAACGTGTAGGTCCTTATATGGTTCCACGTACAATGGCGAGCACGACCTCGGCGTGTCTGGCAACACCATTTAAAATTAAAGGTGTTAACTATTCAATTAGCTCTGCATGTGCGACATCTGCACACTGTATTGGTCATGCGGTTGAGCAAATTCAACTAGGTAAGCAAGACGTTATTTTTGCAGGTGGCGGTGAAGAGCTTCACTGGACACTGGCAATGGAATTCGATGCAATGGGTGCATTGTCAACGAAATACAACGAAACACCAGAAAAAGCATCGCGTACGTACGATGCAAACCGTGATGGCTTTGTTATCTCTGGCGGTGGCGGTATTGTTGTTGTTGAAGAACTTGAACATGCGCTTGCTCGTGGTGCGCACATTTATGCAGAGATCACAGGCTATGGCGCAACGTCTGATGGTTACGACATGGTAGCACCATCAGGTGAAGGTGCTGTACGTTGTATGAAGCAAGCGATGCAAGGTATTGAAGGCGGTATTGATTATTTAAATACACACGGTACTTCAACACCTGTAGGTGATGTAAAAGAGTTAGGCGCAATCCAGGAAGTATTTGGTGGTAACTCGCCAATGATTAGTGCAACCAAAGCAATGACTGGTCACGCATTAGGTGCGGCCGGTGTTCATGAAGCGATTTTCTCACTACTTATGCTTGAAAATAACTTTGTAGCACCTTCAATTAATATTGATGAGTTAGATGAACAAGCACAAGGCTTAAACATCGTGACAGAGCGTCAAGATGTAGAATTAAATACTGTTATGTCTAACAGTTTTGGTTTTGGTGGAACGAACGCCACGCTTGTTATGAGCAAATACAAAGGTTAATTTTATCTTGTTTGTATGAAAGCCGAGCTTTGCTCGGCTTTTTTGTTTTTAAGCACGTCAGTTTTTTATAGATAACGGCAAAATCCTCAGAGCTGTTAACTATCCGAAAGCTGATTATTTAGTTACAATAGCGCCACTTTTCTGCTTCTCGGACACACAGATGAAAATTCTTGCAGATCAAAATATGCCATTGGTTGAGCAGTACTTTGCTGATTTTGGTGATGTTGAGCGATTTGATGGCCGTAACCTAAAGCCTGAGCAACTTAAAGGGGTTGATATACTTTTAACGCGTTCTGTTACAAACGTAGATAAAGCCTTATTAACTCAAGCAGATAAACTAAAATTTGTGGGTACAGCAACGATAGGTGTTGATCACATTGATACCGATTTACTTGCTGAGCGAAATATTGCCTTTAGCAGTGCACCTGGTTGTAATGCCGTGGCGGTTGCAGAGTACGGAATTAGTAGCCTATATGCTCTAAGCCAAGAAAATGCCAGCTCTTTGCAAGGTAAAACGCTTGGTATTGTAGGTGTTGGCAGTATTGGTAGTTGTTTACGCGATAAGCTAAGTCAGTTAGGAATGACACTATTATTATGTGATCCGCCAAAGCATGAAGCAGGTGAGCTACCCAACCATACTGATTTAGACACTCTATTGGCTGATTCTGATATTGTTACTTTTCATGTTCCTTTAGTGAAACACGGCCCGCATAAAACGTTGCATATGCTAGATAAAACACGCCTGAGTGCACTTAAGCCAGGTATGACCATTATTAATGCAAGCCGTGGCGATGTGATTGATAATCAAGCGTTACTTGACGTGTTTGAGCAAGGTGCAAAATTAGACTGTGTGCTTGATGTATGGGAAAACGAACCCACTATATTGACCCCTCTGCTTGATTACGTACGCTTTGCCAGCGTACACATTGCAGGGCATACACAGGAAGGAAAAGCGCGCGGTACGCAAATGCTTTACCAAAAAGTCTGCGAACTAGAAGGGGTTGCAGCACTTAAATCGTTAGAAGATTTTCTACCAGAACCTATTTGTCATGCAGTCACACTAGGCGAAACATTTAGCTTAGATGATATCGGCCGACTGGTGCATCTAATATATGATGTGCGTCGTGATGATGGGATCTTGCGCAGCAAGCTTAGTAGTGAGGGTTTTGATAGTTTACGTAAAAATTATCCGCCCCGACGTGAGTTTAATACTTTGTCGGTGGCCGCAAATAGTGCGTGTGAAGCTACATTAGCTGCACTGGGATTTAGAATTAATGAATAGAGCATTTGCTTTATTCTCATGAGGAAAACACATGTCGCAAAAATTTAATGTTGCAGTTTTAGGTGCCACAGGTTTAGTGGGTCGCCAAATTATCGATACGTTAGAAGATCGTAAGTTCCCAGTTGACCAATTATTTTTACTTGCAAGCAGCCGTAGCGCAGGTGAAGAAATTCAATTTCGCGGTGAAGCGATTGAAGTCCTTGATGTAGAAGAATTTGACTTTAGCCAAGCACATATTGGTTTATTCTCAGCTGGTGGCAGTGTCTCTGAAAAGTACGCACCAATAGCCGCAGAAGCAGGGTGTGTTGTTATCGATAACACCTCGCACTTTAGAAACGATTTTGATGTACCACTTATTATTCCTGAAGTGAACGCATCGAGCTTAGCTGATTTTAGAAACCGTAATATTATTGCCAACCCAAATTGCTCGACCATTCAAATGTTAGTGGCATTGAAACCAATTTATGATGCCTACGGTATTGATCGTATTAATGTGTCTACCTACCAAGCCGTGTCAGGTGCAGGTAAAGAGGCGGTTGATGAGCTTGCAAAACAAACAGCAAACTTAATGAATGCACGTCCTATGGATAATGCTGTTTTTCCTAAACAGATTGCGTTTAACGTTATTCCTCAAATCGATAGCTTTGAAGACAATGGCTACACACGTGAAGAAATGAAAATGGTAAACGAAACACAAAAAATCCTTGGTGATAGCAGTGTTGTTGTTAACCCTACATGTGTGCGTGTGCCAGTATTTTTTGGCCACAGTGAAGCAATTAACATTGAAACGCGTATGCCGGTTGATTTAGAGCATGTAAAACAGTTACTAAATGATGCCGAAGGGGTTGAGCTTATTGATGATTTAGCCGATTACCCAACAGCAGTATCTGATGCAAGCGGCAACGATACTGTTTATGTAGGTCGTCTGCGTGCAGATATTTCTCATCCACACGGACTAAACATGTGGGTTGTGAGTGATAATACGCGTAAAGGCGCAGCCACAAATAGTGTGCAAATTGCAGAAGAGCTAATTGCAAACTATCTTTAAATCTGATGATTTAGGCTGAATTAAAAATGGAGAAAGCGGCGAGTTGCCGCTTTTTTTGTGAATTCACTGCCAAATTATTGCCGCATACGCCGTAAAAGCGTATAAACTTAACCATAACAATAAAAATATATCTCAGCCGCGATTATTTAAGCTATTTACTATCAATGTGTTGCAATAGATATTGTAGCCCAACTGGTTTATAGTTTGCAGCTGGAATAGAGTTTGCAAGAAAACACAATTAAGAATTCAATTCTGCAAGAATTACTCAATGTTTAAGCAACGACAGTTGCTGCGTTAACATTTAAAACACGAAAGGATCAGCATGCGCGGTTTAGCTACACTCTTTTTATTAGCGTCTGCATTGGTGATAACACCAACTTACTCTAATGAAGGCACCACTCTTAAAGGCCCCAAAGGTGTCGATTATGGTGCGCAGGGGCGCTCAATTGGTCCAATTAAGCCGACCGATACTTTATGGCGTATTGCGGCTAAAGTTCGCCCTGATAACTCAGTGAGTATCTATCAAGTCATGCAGGCTCTGTATGAGAAAAATCCATCATCGTTTCTTGATCAAAACCTTAATCACATGCGTGATGGCGCTTATCTTAAAATCCCTACAATTGCTGAAATGCGAGCTGTCAACGCAACGCTTGCAAAAGCGCGCTCTGAGCAAGACGATGAACTATGGGAAAGAAAGAAAAACGGCACGTTAACGACAGCACAAATCAATGAATCTCAAAAGAAAGTAACGCAAGCCCGTAAAGTTGATGTTGATGAAGCTAAACAAGAGTTAAAACAAGAAATTAACACCATTAAAGCTGAGCAGGGTACGCAACTGGTTGAGTTGCAAAAGCAATTTAAGTCGTCTGTAGAAAATGTTGAAGAGATTTTAGAAGAGAACAATAAGCTAAAAAACCAACTTACGGGTATTTCTAAAGAGCTTGAAACTGTTCGTAATCAGCTGGGCCAAGATAGCGAAATTCAAAAGCAGCTTAAAGAACTGATTGATAAACAAAACGAAATTATTGAGCAGCAAAGAGCAAAAAAGATTGAACAGGACAGTGGGGTTAACTTTTCATCACTTTTGAGCAACCCATTTGTTCTGGGCGCGTTAATGTTTATTCCTGCATTACTGGTTATTGGCGGCGTGATTATGTTTTTGAAAAAACGCAACCGCAATGAACCAGAGTCGACCGATGACGATGAGTTTTTACCGCAGAGCCCAAGCTTCTCTTCAGAAGAAGAGCTAGACCCTATAATTGACTCTGATCCGCTTGTGCCTGAGCCTGAACAAGATAGCGATGATCTTAGTGTTCGTTTAGACGATGACGATTTAGAACAAGACATGCTGCCTGATGATGACATTATTTTTGATGACAGCATTGATGATGGCTTTGATGAAGACGATGATAATGTTTTAAATCAAGACGAGCTTGAAGGACTTTTGAGTGACGATATTGTCTTTAATGATGATACGCCAGAACAAGCGATTGAAGATGATGAACTTGATTCATTCTTACAGCAAGACTTTGACCAATCTGATGATGACGGCTTAGGTGATGAAATTGATTTAGATAGTGAGCCATCTGCTGCAGACACTTCTGGTGATATTTTAAGTGCCGATGATATTGATAATTTATTTGAGAACGATGACAGCCTTGATGATTCGCTTGAGTCAAGCTCTTCAAATGATGAAATGGCCGCCTTAAGTGAAGAACTTGCTGAAGAAGACTTTGATATCGATAGCTTGATTGATGAGCAACAAGACGCAGCAGAGGATACACATGCAAGTATTGATAACGATGATATTGATGATCTACTTGACGAACCTTCAAATGAGCCTGACGCAGAACTGATCGATGAAGACGATTTCGATATAGATAGTTTAATCGATGAAGCACAAACAGACGAGTCTGAACTAGCACCTGTTGAAGAAGGTGATCTTGTTGATGAAGATGAAGCAGATGATGCCTTTGACCTAGATGATATTGACTCACTCATTGATGAAGCCGCGCAAGATCAAAACGATGAGCCAGCTCAAGTTGAACCAGACGCGGATGCACTTGTTGATGAAGACGAGATTGATGATGCACTCGATGTCGATGACATTGACTCACTTATCGACGAAGCCGCAGAAGATCAAAACGATGAGCCAACACAGGTTGAGCCAGACGCGGATGCACTTGTTGATGAAGACGAGATTGATGATGCACTTGATGTCGATGGCATTGACTCACTTATCGATGAAGCCGCACAAGATCAAAACGATGAGCTTGATCAAGTTGAACCAGACGCGGATGCACTTATTGATGAAGGTGACATTGAGGACGACTTTGATTTAGATGATATTGACTCACTTATCGACGAAGCTGCAGAAGTGCAAAACGATGAGCCAGCACAGGTTGAGCCAGATGCGGATGCACTTGTTGATGAAGACGACATTGATGATGCACTCGATGTCGATGATATTGACGCACTTATCGACGAAGCCGCAGAAGAGCAA